>Ga0208940_1000259_pt1 | contig 70829 bp, 53 predicted proteins | sample AD_JPNNA6_MetaG_FD_184445 | JGI IMG/M metagenome (GOLD analysis project Ga0208940, IMG submission 184445) | Active sludge microbial communities of municipal wastewater-treating anaerobic digesters from Japan - AD_JPNNA6_MetaG (SPAdes) (version 2) | ecosystem: Engineered > Bioreactor > Anaerobic... | reverse complement strand
AACCTCCCGGCTTATCAGCGGCGCTTACCGTTCTCCTCTGCCGCGCAACGTGAAGAAATCCTTTACCAAGAGTGCGCCGGTACGACTTTATGAGACTTGTTAAGGTACGACTTTACGAGATTCGACAAAAGGGCATGGTTTAGGTTAAATTGACAAATTTGCCCACAGGTGGTCTTTGTGCCAGAATTGGTTTGCTAAAGATTAAAGCACAAAGAGGCAACCTGTGGGCGCAAGAAGAGATGATATCACAAGCGTGCAAAGAGCACAAATCGCGATCAAAGTTTTGAACACGGATCGGCCGCACGGGGCCATAACCGAGATGGCCGAGGCATACGGAATTTCGCGGCAGACGATCTACGACATCGGTGTAGCTGGCGAGCAAGTTCTGATCGCCGGGCTGGAGCCAGGGCCTCACGGTCCGCAGCCGCGCGAGAAAACGATCCATGTGGACCGGAACCGCTTGGCGCGGAGTGCGGTTGTGTTGACGGGAGAAGGCGTGAGTCAAAGAGGTATTCCTCGTTGTCTGTCGGAGATGCTGGACACAGAGTTGTTGCCTGGCTGGGTCAATGGCGAACTGGCGAAAGTCGAAGCGGCGGCGACGACGGTTAACGCAGGCTGGCAACCGGCGGTGAACGAAACGCTGTCGGGCGCTGAGATCTATGCCAATGGTTTGCCGAACCTGCTGCTCGTGGGTAACGACTCGTTGTACATCTATGCCTTGACCCGGCAATCCGTTTGCGATGGCGACACGTGGGGCTGTGTGTTGCTGGATGCTCCCGAGATGCCGCAGTTTGCCAGCGATGCGGGTGGCGAACAGTTGCAAGCGTGGGAGGGGCGCATCTACGAGAAACTGAGCACCAACCTCGTCAATTGGGCTGAAGCGCTGTTTAGCTATCATCCGCTCCTCGTCGCAGCGCTCGCCCCGCTGATTGAACGCTGGGGAGCTCCAGCGATTCAAGCGTTGTCCCGCATTTGGCAAATCGAGGCCCATGAGAAACGTTACCCATTGCCCTGGCTCGAACGACAAGCGCGGCGGGTGCTGTGGGAAGAGAGTCTCGCTAAAGCGTCCTCGCTGCTCGGACCAGAGCAGCTTTGGCTCGCTGGGGAGGCCCTGAGTCAGACCTTGGACCGTTCGTGGCGGGGTAGCATGCTGGCCGAGTGCGTCAACAGCCGACTGCGCCCCATCTTGGATGGCCGCAAGCACACGGATCAAGGTTGTCTGGAATTGCTTCGCTTTTTGCATAACGTGCCGCCATGTGCGCGCGGTAAACACGCTGGTTTTAGTCCTGCACAACTGGTCGGGCTGGACATACCCGATGATGTGCTCACTCTACTGGGCCTGGACTCAAAGCAGAGCCCCTTTGTCAATGACGATACTTCTGATTCTCCTCTCTCTCCATCACCAAATGTGGCAGATTTTGTCCCTCTCACTCTGCTACTCGCCGATCACGCCCTGGAGTACCAGGAAGTGTCAATCTAACTCTATGGAGTTCTGAACCATGCCAGATTTTTATGGCATGATCCACCCAACACTTTCTAGGAGGTATACGATGAAAGCACATTGGCTCGCGTTATTGCTGTGTATGGTATGGGGCGTCAGCAGTTGTACTTCGGCTGCTCCTTCTACACCGTCTCCACAATCGCCGGCGGCGACAGCGACCGCCACAGCCATACTGGCGTCGCCATCTCCCACAGCGATTCCGCCAACGGCCACTCTAACGACAACCGTCAAACCGCCATCGCCGCCGACCACAGCGCCGACGCCAACCGCCGACCCAACGCAAGCGCCCGCCGCCGCTACATTGCCTACCATTCTCGAACACTTGCGTTATCTAGAACATGCCGGCTTCCGACTGGACGGGCCGCCGACGATCTACTTCGATCCGATAAACTTGAGGGGCGAAGTCGTTCTGGCGGACATCATCCTGATCAGCCACGAACATGACGACCATTACGCCCCGTCAATCCTCAAGCAGATCAGCACGGCGGAGACGGTCATCGTCGCCAACGAAACCGTGGCCGCCAAACTGAAGCAAGCCGATATAGCGGGCGAAATACGAGTGCTAAAAGCGGGAGAAGAGACCACGGTGGGCGATGTGGTGATCGAAACTGTGCCCGCTTACAACACCGACAGTTCGCACCACCCCAAAGAAGCCGGCGGACTGGGCTTCATCGTGACATGGGAAGGCGAGCGATTGTATTTCGCCGGAGATACGGACCGCATCCCGGAAATGCAAGCAATCGACTGCGATGTGGCGCTGTTGCCGATCGATGGTACGTACACAATGAACGTTCAAGAAGCAACCCAGGCCGCGGCGGACATCGACCCCAGAGTTGCCGTGCCGATGCATATAATCAACGCCAACCCTGAGGAATTCCGCGCTCTGTGCGACTGCACCGTTGTTATCTTAAAACCCTAATAGACTAGCCCTCAGTTTTTGTGGACATGCAAATCTGTGCTAAACTATACATATAGGACTTACGCAAATTTCCGTTTGTAGTGACGGCTTTAGCCGTTCTTAGCTCCTAAGAGACGCCTGAAGGCGTCACTACAAATCCTCCGCTGCTTGATTCGAGCCAGGCTTGCGTAAGTCCTGCATAGTTTTCACGTAACTATTCAGCCACCCTTGCCAGGTTGCGAACAGGACTTTGGGAATGGTTTATCACGGGTTGACACTTCGGCCATCGGCGCTGACTCTCTCATCCCCCCAGTCCCCTTCTCCCCCGCAAGCGGGGAATCCATGGCTTCGCCAGGTTGACCGGCCTGAATAGATACGATTGTACCGACAACACCCATCACTGCCAGAGAGGAGTTAGCGCACCATGAAGGGTTTACCGGGCCCGTTGCTCAAAGAACTTAAACAAACCTTGCTGGAGTGTGGTCCGTTTGAAAACGACCGCGCGCTGAGAGGTGTGTTCGCAGATGAACGCATTGCTCCCTGGAAAAACCAGGTAGCCGGAGCCAACTACCCGCAGGAGCGGGTGGACCTCTTTGTAAATGATTTTCTCAACCGCAGAAACATCGCCGGACAAAACGTGCTGGTGCTGTTTCTACAAGCCCTGCACGATCAGAGCATAGAGGAAGATGCATGCCACCAACGGCTCAACGATGTGGCGATCAAAGTGGCTGCCGCCACCGGCAGTACCTTGCCGCCATTGGCACGCGGCAATCTGTGGCGCGCTTCCACCGTGCGCGTCGGCGAGACGCTTCCCTCTGACCTGGCCGGTTATGCCCCCCTTCCTTTTGAACCCGACCGCAGTGCACTGCTGGCCCCTCTACCGCCGAACTTACCCACCAGCGCCTTTGCCGAGCGTCTGGAGTCGCTCAAGAAAAAAGAGGCCGATTGGCTTCCGCTTGACTTTCTGGAAAAGGGCCTCCAGGCTGCCCGCACGGTAGGGCGCGTGGACTATCAAGGCAACAAAATCGGCACGGCTTTTCTCGTCGCCGCGGATTTGGTGTTGACCAATGCCCATGTCGTTGCCGACATCCCCGCGTTTGAACAGGGGAAAGTGCGCTTCCACGTCGGCAAGCCGACGGAACAGGTATACTATTTTGCTAAACAGATAGCACAGAGTTCGATGGACGAGCTTGACTTTGCGCTGGTGCAACTCCAATCGCCTGTGGCCGACGTACAACCTGTGACACTCTCCACAGAGGGGGCATGGGTGGATCAACCGGCCAACATCCTGCAATATCCTGCCGTCGCCGGCGGGGGGATGCAGGTGGCACTACGTCACAACCTCATTGTGCATGTGGATTCCACCCGCCTCTACTATGTGGCCGATACCGCAGGCGGCTCGTCCGGCTCGCCGGTGTTCAACGACGAGTGGCGCGTCATCGCCTTGCACCGGGCGGGTATGGTAGATGATGCCCACCGTCCGGTGAAATATGCCAATCAGGGCGTGCCGCTGAAGGCCATTGAACCCCTTATCCGCCCCTATCTGCAAAACCAGACCGGTTAGGTCTGAAGATGATCCCTTGACAATGAAGGAGGCTAACCATGGAAGAGAAACCCTTTGTTCCCCTGGGTCTGCAATCCCCTGAGGCGATTCAGGCCAAACTGGAAGAAATCGGAGACCTAGACAAGGCCGTTAGTTACGGCCTGGAGAGCGCCGCGCGCCAGCGCCCCTGGCTCGACACGCAGCACCAATACGGCTTCATTGCCCCGTTCACCCCAGGGACGCAACGTTACCATCCTATCCAATCGGCCACAAACATGGCCGGTGACGAGACGTTAAGGGGACAACGCATCAACATCCGTCTGGACTACCTGCGCATTTATGATTATCCGACGGCCTTGTTCAACCCCACGCACAACGTTCATACCATTCTCTTCACCTTCGAAGCGCGCAATCAAGTGGAAAATGACAAGGAAGAACCGGTCGCTTTCAACCAACTCTACAAAGCACGCACCAAACAAGACGCCGCCGTAGCCGGTCAACCGGTGTTCATCGGGCTGACGGTGGGGATGAATGGGGTAGGCTTTACCTGCAAGACGGTCAACGTCGCCAATTCCACCGACGAAGACCTGGTTAACATCTTCGAATCGGATGCCGTGACCTCCGGCCTGAATCTGTTGACAACGGCACAACCGGCTTTGACGCCGTTGACGACGCTGGCACGCGGCTTATGCGTGTCGCTGGCTTCCCACAATCGAAATGTCCCCGTGCAAGAGGTCAGACTCGGCCTGGATTTCGACACCGGCTTTACCGGCGGACGACTGGCGGTAGGTAGTTATGTAGTGGCGCAGACGGCGCGGCCCGACGAGATTGTGTGGAGCGAGTGGGCCTATGACGCGGAAACCGGCACCATTACGCGCGACCCGCAAAGCCTGCCGCCGGGCGAAAAGCCGTATCCTTTGCCGCACAATGCCTTCGTGTTCCGCGTCAGCCGCTACACGTCCTAAGACACTGTAGCGCGAGTGGGCAACTCGCGCTGCTGAGGGTTTTTCAAGCGCGGGCCACCCGCGCCATACACGTTCAGGACTTACGCAAGCCTGGTTCGAATCAAGCGGTGGAGGATTTGTAGTGACGCCTTCAGGCGTCTCTGAGGAGCTAAGAACGGCTAAAGCCGTCACTACAAACGGAAATTTGCGTAAGTCCTAACGTTGAAACAACGTGAGTGAGTACCACAAAAAGGCTCTTGGTTCTTCAGGATTTCGTGGGGTCAAAATAAGAAACCGGCCACGGATTGACACGCAAAGTATAAAAAATCAGTGAAATCCGTGTCATCCGTGACAAAAACTACAGCATTTTTCCAGCACCCCTCTTAAAAAAGGCTCTGATGAAATGAACATCTCGCCGGCTTCTCCGAGCATGCACCATCACAAAACCCTCGCCGCGACGCAGGGCGCGATCCCCGTGGCGCTGGTCACGGTGAGCGATAGTCGCACCGCAGCCACCGACGCCAACAGACAGTACCTCGAAGCCGCGCTGGAGACCGCCGGGCACCGCCTGATCGCTTACCGCCTGATCAAAGACGAACCGGAACAGGTCGCAGCCGTGCTGGATGAACTGGCCGACGGTGAGGCGCGCATCATCCTTTTCAACGGCGGCACCGGTATCTCCCGGCGCGACACCACCATCGACGTTCTGACCGCCAAGCTGGAAAAACAACTGGTCGGGTTTGGCGAACTTTTCCGCATGTTGAGCTACGCGCAGATTGGCTCCGCGGCGATGTTCTCGCGGGCCACGGCCGGCGCATACCGGGGCAAGGTAATCATCTCCATCCCCGGCTCGCCGGCGGCGGTCCAACTGGCCTGGGAAAAGCTCATCGCGCCGGAATTGCAGCACCTGGCATGGGAAGTCGCGCGTTAAACGTTCAGGACTTACGCAAGTCTGGCTCGAATCAAGCGGCGGAGGATTTGTAGTGACGCCTTCAGGCGTCTCTTAGGAGCTAAGAACGGCTAAAGCCGTCACTACAAACGGAAATTTGCGTAAGTCCTACGTTGTTGAGATGCCGATGGATACAGATGAACGCTGATTTCGTGGCCACCACGTAACTAACGACTACACGACTAACGACTAAAAAATGCTCAACGACACCTACCACCGCACTATTGATTACCTGCGCATTTCGGTCACCGATCGGTGCAACTTGCGCTGTGTCTACTGCATGCCGGAAGAGGGCGTGCCATCCTGTTCACACGACGACATCCTGCGCTACGAGGAGATTGAGCGCGTGGTCCACGCAGCGGCGGCGTTGGGTATTCGCAAATTGCGCCTAACCGGCGGGGAGCCGCTGGTGCGCCTGGGCATCGTCGACCTGGTGCGCACGTTGGCCCGCATCCCCGGCATCGAGGATATCGCCATGACGACCAACGGCATATTGTTGAGCCGTTATGCGGCGCCATTGGCCGAAGCCGGATTGCGCCGGGTCAACGTCAGCCTGGACACACTACGCCCGGAACGTTTCCGCGCCATCACCCGTTGGGGCGATCTGGACACGGTGCTCGACGGCATCGCCGCCGCCTTCGCCGCCGGACTGGAGCCGGTTAAAATCAACACCGTGGTGATGCGCGGGCAGAACGACGACGAGATGGTCGATCTGGCGCGCAAAACCCTGGAAGCGCGCTGGCACGTGCGCTTCATCGAGTGGATGCCGGTCGGCGAGGCCGCACGGGAGCAAGACTGGCGCGCGCGCGTCGTCGCGGCGGCGGAAATCCGTACCCAGATTGAGGCGGAACTGGGACCGCTGACCCCGGCCGGCGTTGATGGCGCAGGGCCGGCGCGCACCTACAAATTGCCGGACGCCGCGGGCACACTGGGGTTTATCAGCGCCGTCAGCGAGCACTTCTGCGCGAGCTGCAATCGCCTGCGCCTGACCGCCGACGGCAAGCTACGCCCCTGTCTACTGGCGGCGGACGAACTCGACCTCCGCACCCCCCTACGACAGGGCGCCGGTGAGGCCGAGATCCAAACCTTGCTACTGGAGGCCGTGCGCGCCAAGCCGCGCGGGCATCACCTGGCGGATGACGCATGGGTGCAGGACCGCGCTATGGCGCAGATTGGAGGGTAGAGGATGGAGCTAAGTCACATTGACGCCGCGGGCCATATCCGTATGGTGGACGTGGGCGACAAGCCGGACACGGAGCGCGTCGCCGTCGCGCGCGGCGAAGTCCACATGCGGCCGGAGACGCTGCGCCTCATCGTCGAAAACGGCCTGCCCAAAGGCGACGTGCTGACCACCGCACAGCTCGCCGGCGTGATGGCGGCGAAGCAGACGGCATCCCTGATTCCCTTGTGCCACCCCTTGCTGCTGACCAAAATCGACGTAAGCTCCGCGGTGGATGAGGCCGCGTCGCGCATCGTCATCACGGCGACGGTGCGTACGCGCGGTAAAACCGGTGTCGAGATGGAAGCCCTCACCGCCGTCAGCGTCGCGGCGTTGACGATTTACGATATGGCGAAAGCCGTCGAGAAAACCATGCGCATCACCAATATCCGCCTGGTCAGCAAAACCGGCGGCAAGAGCGGTGACGTTGTCCTGGAAGGATAGCCCCCGGCCGGTCTCTGTTTGTTTCTGAGGGAGGTTATGGATGCAAATAACGGTGCGCTTTTTCGCGGTATCCCGTGAGATGACCGGCGCAGAGCGCCAACTCTACACGCTGCCGGAAGGCGCGACCTTGCAAGATTTGCAGGACCAACTCTTCGCAGCTTATCCTGCCCTGGAAGCCCAACGCGTGCGCTTCGCCGTCAATTTGACCTACGCGCTTTTGAACACGCCGCTGCACGACAGCGACGAAGTCGCCTGCATCCCGCCCGTCGGTGGCGGTTAAGGAAGGTGGAAACGATGAACGACGAACCAGGCGTCCAAAATCCAAAATCTAAAATCCAAAATCTCATCGAAATCACCGCGCATCCCATTTCCACCGATGAAGTCGTGGCGCGGGTGGCGGACCCGGCGAATGGGGCGGTGGTGACGTTTATCGGCGTGGTGCGCGGTGTCACCGGCGGGCGCCAGACGCTCTATCTCGAATACGAGGCTTACCCGGAGATGGCCGAGAAGGTGCTGCGCCAGATCGCCGATGAAATCCACGCGCGCTGGCCGGACATCCGCGCCGTGGCGATGGTGCATCGCGTGGGACGGCTGGAAATCGGCGAGACGGCAGTCGTCATCGCGCTCGCGGCATCGCACCGCGCGCCGACCTTCGACGCGCTGCGGTATGCCATTGACCGGATCAAAGAAATCGCACCGATCTGGAAGAAGGAATTCTGGGCCGACGGCGCCGCCTGGCGCAGCGAACACTGAATGGAGTAGGAAGTAAGGGGGCTGATTCCCACTCCCTACTTCCCAGTTACCAATCCCAGGAGAAAAGATGAAATACAGACATGAACTCTATCCGATGTTGAGCGTCGAAGAGGCGCTGGAGAAAGTGCTGACGATGTTCCATCCACTGGAGGCAGAGCGCGCGCCGGTGTTGGAGACGTTGGGCCGCGTGCTGGCCGAGGACGTGATCGCCCCCGAGGATATTCCACCGCATGCGAACACCGCAATGGATGGCTACGCCGTGCAGGCCGCCGACCTCGCGGGGGCGGGGCCGGAGTCGCCCAAGCGCTTGCGCGTCATCGAAAACCTGGCTGCCGGATACGTCGCGTCTGAGCGGGTCACGCCGGGGACGGCGATCCGCATTATGACCGGCGCGCCGATGCCGGAAGGCGCGGACGCCGTCATCCCCTTCGAGGAAACACATCAGGAAGGCGAGTGGGTAGACTGCTTCGCCGCCATGCGCGTCGGTGAGAACGTCCGCCAGGCGGGGGAAGATGTACGCGCAGGTGAATGCACGCTCGCGCGCGGGATGCGCCTCCGCCCACAGGAGATCGGGATGCTGGCCGCTTTGGGCTACGGCGAGGTTCCCGTGATCCGGCGACCACGTGTCGCCATTCTCGCCACGGGTGACGAGTTGGTGGACATCGGCGCGCCGCTGCTGCCCGGTAAAATCCGCAATGCCAACAGCTACTCGAACGCGGCGCAGGTGCTGCAATACGGCGGCGTCCCATTGATATTGGGTATCGCGCGGGATACCGTGGAGGATCTCACTGCCAAAATCCGCGCGGGGCTGGCGCAGGGCGCGGATTTACTGATCACGTCGGGCGGCGTCTCCGTAGGCGACTTCGATGTGGTGAAGAAAGTTCTGGCCGCCGAAGGCGAGATTTCCTTCTGGCGCGTGCGGATGAAGCCGGGCAAACCGCTGGCCTGCGGTCATATTACAGCAGAAGTGGATGGTGCACCGCGCACCGTGCCGCTGTTGGGAATGCCGGGCAATCCGGTCTCCACGATGGTCTCCTTCGAACTGTTCGCCCGCCCGGCGATTCTCACCATGCTTGGTGTACAGGATGTGCGCAAACCCACATTCGAAGCGATCCTCGATGAGGGTTTAGCATGCAAGGATGAACGGCGGCACTACCTGCGTGTAAACATCACGCGCCGCGCCGACGGCCTCCACGCGGCGCTTACCGGCGAGCAGGGATCGGGCATCCTCAGCTCGATGGTGCGCGCCAACGGTCTGGCGATCATCCCGGAAGATTGGGATCACGCGCCGGCAGGCGCGCGCGTTCAGGTGCTGCTGTTCGAGGCGGGTCTGTTTACAGAAGGTATAGAATGAAGTCTGTGGTAAAATAAGAGAAAGTACGTGAGCGTGATCATAAGGAAAAGGTAACTATTCAGCCACCTTTGCCAGGTGGCGAACGGGACTTTGGGGAGGGCACATAATAGGTTACCCCTTCGGCAGGTGCTGACCCTCTCATCCCCCAACCCCCTTCTCCCCCGCAAGCGGGGAAGAAGGGGGCGAAAAAGAGGGGGTGTGGCGGGCGGCGAAGCCGCCCGCCACACCCCCTCCCAAAATCCCCCTTCCTGAGGGGAAGGGGGGCAGGGGGGATGGGCTTATAGAAATGTCATACAGAAGCACCTGGCCTACCAAAGTCTACGCCAAACCTGGTATAGGGAATAAGTTGGCTTCGTCAGGTTTACTAGCCTGAATAGATACAGGAAAAGTACAACCTTTTAACATAGCGTTTCCGAGTCTCATCACCTACGGGCCATAGGTCTATGGTCTTGAGACCGTTAGGGTGCAGGGGGAAACGACTGCGCCTCCCGTGCTTGGAAAGGAAATGCGCTGTGCTCGATATTCCTGTGCGGGCTATCGAGGGTGCAACGGCGTCCTTTCGGGGATGCCGTTTTTTTGTCCAGAGGTCAACATCAATCGGCGGTTGAATGAAAATCTCAACCGCAAATCACGCGAATCCCTGCTAATTTTTTAGAGATTCACGATATTCTAAAGGAATCTCCATGCGGGACTCCACACCAACGAGAGCCAAAATTCAGGCTACAGAGAACCCAGCGTCCTCAGAGTTTTTTTCTCCTTGTGATCTCTGGGTACTCGGTGGCTATCTGGAGAGGAGAACCGCCATTGAGGCTACAGAGAACGCCAAGTCCTCGAAGTTTTTTCTCTGTGATCTCTGGGTACTCGGTGGCTATTTTGAAAGGAGTCAAAAAAGCGCGTATGGAAGTTGTGTGGGCCGGATTGATTGAGGGTCTGCGGATGTTGTTCTCCGGGGATGCCTATCTGTGGGAAATCATCGGCCTTTCGGCGCGGGTCAGCGGGGCGGCGCTGCTGATCAGCGCCCTGTTGGGCATCCCCTTGGGCGCGCTCCTCGGCCTGACGCATTTTCCGGGGCGGCGCGTTGTCCAGGCATTGGTCTACACTGGCATGGGCTTTCCCCCGGTCGTGATCGGGCTGGCAGTCTATCTATTGCTCTCCCGCAACGGCATCCTGGGGCCGCTGAACTGGCCCTGGATTCCGCAACTCTTCACTGTCTCCGCGATGGTCCTGGCGCAGGTGATCATCGCTATACCGCTGGTCATCGGCTATACGATGGCCGCCGTCTCCGACGTGGATCCGAACCTGCGGCTGCAACTCCGCGCCCTAGGCGCCACGCGCCGCCAGGCCACCTGGACGGTGCTGCAAGAAGCGCGCCAGGGCGTGATCGTGGCGCTGGTAGGCGGGCTGGGCAGCATCATCTCGGAAGTCGGCGCGGTGATGATGGTCGGCGGCAACATCGAGCACGCGACGCGCGTCCTGACGACGGCGATTATGCTGGAGACCCGTCGGGGAAACTTCGATTTCGCCATCGGCCTGGCGCTGGTGTTGCTGGGACTGGCATTCCTGACAAATCTGACCGTGGCGCAGTTCCAGAGGAAGGGCCAATGAGTGACACGCCATTGTTCGAACTACACCAGGTGAGCAAGTCCTACGAGGGGCGCACGGTGCTTGCCGTGGAGGCGTTGGACATCCGGCGTGGTGAGATTCTGGGGATTGTCGGCCCCAGCGGAGCGGGGAAGTCTACCCTCTTGCGGTTGCTCAACTTTCTGGAACCCCCCGACGGCGGCATCTTGAAATATCGCGGCCATGCTCTTCAGCCGGGGGCCGTCCCGCTGGAGTTGCGCCGTGAAGTGACGACAGTGTTCCAGCGCTCGGCCCTGCTCTCTACCACCGTCCGCCGCAACGTCGAATACGGTCTGCGGCTGCGCGGCGAGCGCGATAGCCGGGCTGCCATTGAAAAGGTGCTCGACCGACTGGGTCTGACGGCGCTGGCCCACGCCTCAGCGCGCACGCTTTCCGGGGGCGAAGCGCAGCGGGTGGCGCTGGCGCGCGCGATTGTGCTGCACCCCACCGTCCTGCTGCTCGATGAGCCGACGGCCAACCTCGATCCTTACAACGTCGGGCTGATCGAAACCGTCGTCGCCGAGCTGAACCACGAGCAGGAGTGCACGGTGGTGCTGGTGACGCACAACGTCTTCCAGGCGCACCGCCTGGCGCACCGCGTGGCGCTCCTGCTGGGGGGGAACATCGTCGAAATCGCCGACACGCCAACGTTCTTTGAATCACCCTGCGACCCGCGCACGTCTGCGTTTGTCAAGGGTGAGATGGTGTATTGAATTCCATATTACATTTCAGGAGGAGCTATGTTGACAAAATCGTTCGCATGCAAAGTTGTTTTAGGATGGGCCGTTTTGGCCATGGTGCTGGTGGCCTGTACGTCGCCGACGGCGACGCCCACAGCAGAACCGACTGCCGCCCCGACCTCGACGCCGGAGCCGCAGAAGCTGATTCTGGCGACCACGACCAGCACGTATGACTCCGGGCTGTTGGATTACATCTTGCCCGACTTCGAGAAGGCGTATAACGCCAAAGTGGAAGTCGTCTCGCTGGGAACCGGCCAGGCCATCCAGCTTGGCAAGGACGGCGACGCCGACGTCCTGCTGGTTCACGCCCGTAGCCAGGAAGACGCTTTCATGGCCGAAGGGCACGGCACACGCCGCGAAGACGTGATGTACAATGATTTCATCATCGTCGGCCCGGCCGATGACCCGGCAGGCATCAAAGGGATGCGGAAGGCGACGCGTGCGCTGGAGACGCTGGCGACGGCGCAGGCCACGTTTATCTCGCGCGGCGACGATTCCGGCACGCACGTCAAGGAGAAAGCCTTGTGGAAAGAGGCCGGCATCGAGCCATCCGGCGACTGGTACGTTTCTGCCGGCCAGGGCATGGGCGCCGTGCTCACCATGGCGGACGAGCAGCAGGCGTACACCCTCAGCGACCGGGCGACCTACCTGGCGATGACGCTGGAAGGGTTGAAACTGGAAATCATGGTAGAGGGCGACCCGCTGTTGTTCAATCCCTACGGCGTCCTGGCGGTCAACCCGGCGAAGAATCCGAACATCAAAGGCGAGCTGGCGAACCAGTTCATTGACTGGATCATTTCTGTGCCGGTGCAGGAAAAGATTGGGACCTTCGGCATGGACAAATTTGGCATGCCGCTCTTCGTCCCCGACTCCCAGCCCTGGCGCGATGCACAGGCTGCTGCTGCCGGCAACGCCGCACTGCGGATCACCGGCAAGGTTGCCCAGGAAATGGGCTGGACAGAGGAAGAACTCAAGGCCATGCAGACAATGGATGTGGAGATGGAAAACAGCCAGGGGGAGAAAGAAACCTACACCGGCGTACCCTTCACCATCTTGTTGACGTTGGCCGCGCCCCAGAGCGACGCTACCACCCTCGTGTTGGTGGCCGACGATGGCTATACCGTCGAGATTCCGCTGGCCGACGTGCAGGCTTGCGCAAACTGCATCGTGTCGTTCCGCGCGGAAGGTGGCTTCACCTCGCGGATGCCCGGCCTCGCCAAGAATACCAATGTCAAGGGCCTCATCGAAATCCAGGTCAAGTAATCCGACCAAAGTCTAGAGGGTAGATAAGCCAAAGCCCCACTCTACGCAGTGGGGCTTTGCTATTTCACAGGAGACTGAAGTAAAGGTGTCTTTATTCACTTTTCCCCAGACCCCCCTCATGCTATGATAGCTTGTGGATCGTCCACCCACAAAGGGGGCATGTTTCAAATGAGGTAACTATTCAGCCACCCTTGCCAGATGGCGAACGGGACTTTAGAAATGGTGCATCAGGGGTTGACACTGCGGCTATAGGCGCTGACCCTCTCATCCCCCAACCCCCTTCTCCCCCGCCAGCGGGGGAGAAGGGGGCAAAAAAGAGGGGGTGTGGCGGGCAGCGAAGCTGCCCGCCACACCCCCCACCCAAAATCCCCCTTCCCCGGGGAAGGGGGATTTTGGGTGGGGGGATGGGCTTATAGAAACACACCTATCTCATCATCCAGGAGCGCATGGCATACTGAAATCCGCGCCAAACCTGGTATAGGGGATAAGTTACTTCGTCAGGTTTACTGGCCTGAATAGATACAACCGGGGAACTATTTGTGTCGCGCAGTACTAGCCCCTTGTGGGCGTGTTTTTGACGCTTGAAACGGGCACAAGGCCTACAACTGAAATGAGATACACCTAAATGATAAGGAGGGTACAGATGTATGATTTTCTCACCATACTAGGGATTCATGACGTCAATGCCGGTGCCACGACCGGCGGGCCGGATGGTTGGCTCAAGACCGGGGGCGAACCCCTGGTGTCCTATTCGCCCATCGACGGGAAACCCATCGCCACCGTCATCCAGGCCAATGCCGACGACTACGAAGCCATCGTCACCCAGGCGCAGGCGGCCTTCAAGCGCTGGCGGATGCTGCCCGCGCCGAAGCGTGGCCTGGTCGTCCGTGAGATCGGCGATGCGTTGCGCGCTTACAAAGAGCCGTTGGGCAAGCTGGTGACGCTGGAAATGGGCAAGATTGTCGCCGAGGGCTGCGGCGAGGTGCAGGAGATGATCGATATGGCCGATTTCTCCGTCGGCCTTTCCCGCCAGCTCTACGGCCTGACGATGCAGAGCGAGCGCCCCCAACACCGGATGTACGAGCAGTGGCATCCGCTGGGCATCGTCAGTGTGATCACCGCCTTCAACTTTCCGGTCTCCGTCTGGTCATGGAATACCTTCCTGGGAGCGACGTGCGGCGATGTGATGCTGTGGAAACCCTCGTCCAAGACGCCGCTGACCGCCATCGCCGTGCAGAACATCATCGCGCCGGTGGTGGCGAAGTACGCCATCCCAGGCGTCTTCAATCTGGTCGTCGGGGCGGGGCACGACATCGGCGAAAGGATTCTGCACGACGAGCGTATCCCCCTGGTGAGCATGACGGGCAGTACGCGCATGGGGCGGCGTGTCAGCGAGGTGGTGGGGAAGCGGCTGGGCCGCTCGCTGCTGGAACTCGGCGGTAACAACGCCGTCATCATCACCGCAGACGCCGACCTGGAACTGGCCTTGCGTGCGGTTGTGTTCGGCGCGGTGGGGACGGCCGGGCAGCGCTGTACCACCACGCGGCGGCTGATCATCCACACGTCGGTCAAGGATGCGTTCCTGGAGCGCCTCATCCGTGTCTACCGACAACTGCCCATCGGCAATCCACTGGACGAGAAGGTGCTGTTGGGGCCGCTGGTGGATGCACAGGCCGGCGAAGAGATGCAGGCGGCGCTGGCGGCGGCGCAGCAAGGCGGCGGGCGCGTGCTCTACGGCGGCGAGCGCGTCTACCCGGCGGGCGGCGACGGCGGCTATTACGTCCAACCGGCGATTGTCGAAGCGCCGCCCGACCTGCCCATCATGCAGGAAGAGACCTTCGCGCCCATCCTCTACGTCGTCGCCTACAGCGACTTCGACGAGGCCATCGCGTTGCACAACGGCGTGCGGCAGGGACTATCCTCGGCCATCTTCACCCGTTCCCTGCACTACAGCGAGCAGTTCCTCTCCCATGCCGGCTCCGACTGCGGCATTGCCAACGTCAACATCGGCACCAGCGGCGCGGAAATCGGCGGTGCATTTGGCGGCGAAAAGGAAACCGGCGGCGGGCGCGAATCCGGCTCGGACGCCTGGAAATCCTACATGCGGCGGCAGACGAACACGATCAACTGGGGCAAAGACCTGCCGCTGGCGCAGGGCATCCGCTTCGATGTGGATTAACTTTTTAGGAGTATGGAGTAGGAAGTAGGGAGTATGGGCTAAACCATCCCCCCTTACTCCTTACTCCTTACTCCCTTTCATCATTTTCAAGGAGGCTACAAATGCAAGATAAGCAAACCGTTCAAGCCATGTTGGCGCAGATTGGCGATTTCAAAAACGAACCGCTCACCGATTTCTCGCAACCGGACAACGCAGCAGCATTTGAGGCAGCGCTGGCGAAGGTACGGAAACAATTCGGAAAAAAGCACCCGCTCGTCATCGGCGGCAAGGAGATCTGGCCGGAAGCCACCTTCGATTCCATCAACCCCGCCCATCCCGACCAGGTCGTCGGCGTGTTCTCCAAGGCAGGCAAGGAGCTGGCCGAGCAGGCCATCGAAGCAGCGGCGGTCGCCTTCGAGACGTGGAGCCGCACCCCGACTATCGAACGCGTGGCGATCATCCTCAAGACGGCGGCGCTGATGCGCGCGCACAAGCACGAACTCAGCGCGTGGATGGTCTACGAAGAGGGCAAAAACTGGGTCGAGGCCGACGCGGATACGGCAGAAGCCATTGACTTCCTGGAATACTACAGCCGGCAGATGCTCAAGCTGGAACTGGTCGAGGTTTACCAGGCGCCCGGCGAGCGCGACACGCTGCACTACATCCCCCTGGGCGTGGGCGCGGTCATCCCGCCGTGGAACTTTCCGGCGGCGATCGCCGTGGGGATAAGCAGCTCCGCCATCGTTGCCGGGAACACCATCGTCTTCAAACCGGCCAGCGATGCGCCCAAAATCGCCTGGGAGTATTTCCAACTTCTGCGGGAGGCCGGATTGCCGGACGGCGTCTGTAACTTCCTCACCGGCCCCGGCGCGCTGGCGGGAGAGACGCTAGTGGATCATCCCAAGACGCGCTTCATCTCTTTCACCGGCTCCAAAGAAGTCGGACTGCGTATTCACGAGCGGGCAGCCAAACCGCAGCCGGGCCAGATCTGGATCAAGCGCACGATTCTGGAAATGGGCGGTAAGGACGCGGTGGTGGTGGATGAAACCGCCGACCTCGATGCGGCGGCCAACGGCATCATCGTCTCCGCTTTTGGCTTCCAGGGGCAGAAGTGCTCCGCCGGGTCGCGGGCCATCATCGTGGCGGACGTGTACGATGCGCTGATCGAAAAGATTCTGGCGCAGGCGCGTCAAATGCTGATTATCGGCGATCCCGACAAGCGCGAGAACTACACCGGCCCGGTCGTCTCCAAGAACCAGTACCGCACCGTGCTGAACTACATCGAAATCGGCAAGGGCGAGGGACGGCTGATCTACGGCGGACGGGCGCTGGAACGCGACGGCTACTTCATCGAGCCGACCATCTTTGCCGACGTGGCGCCGGACGCACGCATCGCCCAGGAGGAAATCTTCGGCCCGGTGCTGGCGATCATCAAAGCGGACGATTGGAAGCACGCCATTGCCATCGCCAACGGCACCGAATTCGGACTGACCGGCGCGTACTACAGCACCGACGCCGAACGCATCGCCTTCGCCAGGCGCGAATTCCACGTCGGCAACCTCTACATCAACCGCAAATGCACCGCCGCGCTGGTGGGCATTCATCCCTTTGGCGGTTTCAACATGAGCGGCACGGATTCTAAGACCGGCGGCCCGGATTATATGCTGCTCTTCACGCAGGCCAAATCCATCGGTGAGAAACTGGGGTGAGTGCGGCGATGGACGAGCGGCGGGTTCACATCTATGCCAGTGGGCGGGGTTTTGCCGTGGTGCCGGTCTGCTACCTGCCGGAGCAGGGGTGGGTGGAATGTGAACCGGTGCAAGAGGTGAGTCTGGAGAAGGGGCTGCCTACGGCGGTCATTTTGGAGCAGGCCATTGAAGGCGCCGCGCAGCACCCATGCCGTGATCCACAGGCGTGGAGCGGCGCGCCAGGAGGCTGGCGGGATCGCCATCTATTTGCGGCGCACCTGATAAAGCGCGAGGAAACGTGGCAACTTTTCATCCTGCCGGACTCGACGCCGACCAGGGAATGGCCGGCGAACACGCCTGTCAGCCACATCACACGCTACCTCATCGCCCAATTGGGAACGGCGTTGGCCTAGCAGTGCAGAGGACCTAAAAGTTTCGGTAACTATTCAGGCCAGTCAACCCATAGCTCTTATGGCTCGTGGTGTGCTTTCTCCACGTCCCAATAGACCAACGCCGAGCGTGTGCCGCTCGGCCAGACCCATTGTCCATTCACCTCGGTCAAATGCTGGGCAAGCAGATCACGGAGAAAGACGTCGTGTGTCGGGTCGTTGACCAGATCGAAGCGGCGTTTCACATCGGCGAGCGCCTCATCCAGGCTGGCGTTGACCCACGGCTTCCACAGGCCCGTGTCTTCCAGGAGCACGTTGGCGAAGATGCCCAGTTGCAACAGCGCGTTGTAACCGACCTGGAAATTGGGACTGTCGTAGGGCTGCCCCCAGATGTGCTGTGCGGCTTGCGCCATCACACCGTCGGGAGTGACGACGCGCAGTAGCAGGTAACAGCGCCGCTGCGCCACTGCCGTCATCTTGTGCACCGCCGCTGCAAAGTCGGCGACGCCGTAGAGCGCGTGGGAGCACAGCACCACGTCGTGCGGGACGACATCCACTTCAGGCCAGCCGCCGGCGATAATGCTCACGTTGGTCAGTCCCTCCGCCGCGACATTCTCGCGCAGTACGTTCAGCATCGCGGGCGAAAGGTCTAGCGCCGTCACATGCCGGGCGACCCGCGCCAGGAAGGCCGTCCAGGCCCCCGTTCCCGCGCCGATGTCCAGCACGGTCTCGCCGGGATGCCGTTCCAGGTCGGCGGCGATGAACGCGCGGCTGGAATCCGGCTTGGCCCAACGGCGCTGCACCGTCTCGTGATAGGTGTGCGCTCTGTCCCGCCAGACGTCGGGATGCTCGTCGACTTTGGCTTGGGCGCGCCCCCGCGCGTGCGCTTCTACCAACTCGCGCCACAGAGATAACCAGTCAGGTATAGGTTGCACTGTCAACCTCCATTGGAAATGAACCGTTAATCGTATCTATTCAGGCTCGTAAAAACCCGGCAGGGAAAGGGGATTGTGGGGAGATGAGAGGGTCAGCGCCGATGGCCGAAGTGTCAACCCATGAGGCACCCTCCCCCAAGTCCCCTTCGCCGCCTGGCAAGGGTGGCTGAATAGTGATGTGTTCAATATCATCCTGAACGAGTACAAATTAACACGAAAAGTATAAAAAATCAGTGAAAGTCCGTGCCATCCGTGGCAAAAACTAAAGCCGTGTTTCCACCACCGCCCAAACTCCCAGAGAACCTGAAAAATTAGCCGGGATTCGGTTAGTATTTTCATCCAGCCGCTGGTGAACCACCGCTCAATGGTGAATTCCTCAGTATGCGACGACCAGCAGACGCCCATGCCGATCCTGTAGCACGTCGATGGGTACGTCATAGGTAGCCGAGAGGTGCGCAGCGGTCATCGCTTCGGCGGCATGGCCGGCGTGTAACACGCGCCCCTGCCGCATCAGAACCACATAATCCGCTGTAGCCGCCGCAGCGTTGGGATCGTGGGTGGTGAAGATCACCGTCTGGCCTTGCGCGCGCAAGTCGCGCATGAGACGCAGGATGCGCCGGGCATTGCCCACGTCCAGATGCGATGTCGGCTCGTCCAGCAGCAGGATGTCCGGCTCTTGCGTCAATGCACGCGCCAGGATGACCAACTGGCGCTCGCCGCCGCTCAAGGCCGGGACGGGACGATCCCACAGGGCGGCGATGCCCACCGTCTCCAGCGCGCGAAACGCCGTTTCGTAATCGCGCTCGCCAGGACGCTGCAACAACGTCAGGTACGGTGCGCGCCCCAGCAGCACTGTCTCCAACACGTTCAGGTTGAAGGCCGCCGGCTCTTCCTGGGGCACCAGTCCCAGCATGTGGCTTACCTCCCGGTGGGCGTAATCCGCGTGAAGCGCGCCCGCCAGCAGGATTTGCCCGCACTGCGGCGTGAGCAATCCCAAGATCAGGTGCAACAACGTGGTCTTGCCGGAGCCGTTCGGCCCCAGGATGGCCGTCACCGCGCCGGCGGGCAGGTCGAGGGTGATGTCCTGCACCACGTCGGGCGCCGTCGGCGTGTAGCGGAACGCCAGGCCGTGGAGCGAAACCGCAGCGTTCAACGCTTCAACTCCAATTCATGGCGCAGCAGCAGGCCGAAAAAGGCAACTGCGCCGATGAGCGAGGTCAAAATCCCCAAGGGGATTTCACCGGTGAGCACCGTGCGGGCCAGGTCGTCACAGAGTAGCACGAAAAGGCCACCGAGCAACATCCCGCCGGGAACAGCCGATTGCGCATCGGCGCCGAGGACGCGGCGGGCGATGTGCGGTACAATCAGCCCTACCCAGCCGATCTGTCCGGCTTTGGAGACGACTGCCGCCGTCGCCGCCGTCGCCGCCACGAGCATCACCATGCGTTCGCGGCCTGGCAGTGCGCCCAGGGCAAAAGCCGTCGCATCGCGCAGTGAGAGCAGGTTCAGCCGCCAGCGCATCAGGAAGATCACGACGAGCGCCGGGATGACCACCGGCAGGATGTGGAGCACGTCCTCCCAGGTGATAGCCCACAAGCCGCCGAGCAGCCAGAAGGTGATGTCGGGTAGTTGTTTGAGAGGATCGGCCAGGTATTTGATGATGCCGGTTCCGGCGGAGTAAAAGGCGGAGATGCCGATCCCCGCCATCACCAGCCGCAACACCCAATCCCCCAGCCGCAGCCGTCGCGCCATCAGATAACTGGCCGCCAGTCCCAAAAAGGCGAACAGCGCGGCGCTGCCCTGTACCACGGCGGCAGACCCGCCCAGGAAGACGATGCCCAGAGAGGCGCCAAAAGCCGCTCCCTGCGAGACGCCCAGGAAGCCGGCGTCCACCAGAGGGTTGCGGAAGATGAGTTGAAAGGTGGTTCCCGCCGCCGCCAGCGTTGCGCCGAGAAGCACAGCCGTCAGGATGCGCGGCAGCCGCAAATTCAGCACCACCGTGCGGGCCAACTCGTTCTCACGCAGCACGCCGGGCGGGGTAAAGTAAGGGGCGGGGTAGCGTCCCAAAAGCAGCGAGAACGCCACACCCAGAAGCAGCGCGCCCCCCAGCCCCCACAATCGCCGCCGGAAACGCCCGGCGCGCCCCGCCGCCTCCTCCGTCTCAACGGACATTCAGGAAGACCTTCGGCATAATCGCGGTATCCACGGCAGCGTGATCCAGCCCATAGAGTTTGCCGAAGAAAGCGTAGATTTCCGCTTGCAGGTCTACGTCGGCAAAAAGATCGGGGTAGATGCGCGTCGCCAGCCACGTGACGCCGAGAATCCAACGCGGTTCGGGGGTGTCCCATTCGAAATGGTCCATCGGGTAAGCATACAATTCCCCGTTTTGTACCGCCGTCAGTGCTTTCCAGTACACATCTGCTTTGAGGCCATCAATCACTGCCTGCGTGTCGTGGTCGTAGGACATCACCACGAAAATCTTGTCGGGATTCCAGGCCGCGATCTGCTCCACATTCACCACCGTCCAGCCGTCGGTGATTTGCGCTTCGCTGAGCCACACGGGAATGCCGCCGGCCGCCTGCACCTGGAATGTCTGCATCCACGCCTGCGCCGGAACTTGCACGGCTACTTCAGCGCCCCGGTCGGAGTAATAAACCAGCAGCACGCGGGGGCGCTCGCTCTCCGGCACCTCCGCCACCCGTGCTGTAATGCGGTCAAGGCGACTCTGGTAGAACGCGATGATCTCTGCGGCGCGCGTGGGGTTCCCCAGCAACAGGCCGAGATTGGTCACGTCCTGGAAGAACTGTTCCGGCGTTTCCAATCCCAGGTACACGACGGGGATGTTGACTTGCGCCAGCGCGTCGCCCATCTCTTCCATGACCACGCTTTTCATCAACACAAGGTCGGGTTCGAGTGCGGCGATCTGCTCCGGATTGGGATTCACGGCCAGACCCACCACCTTATCGACGAAGTCGGGGTCCACGTGAACGATGAAATCGCTCTGCGAGGCGCTCTTGCTTTCCACGCCGATGAGGCGCGACCGCCCTTCAGGGAACGTGTAGAGCAAGTGCAGCGCCATGTACGGTCCGCGCCCCACGATCACGATGCGGCGCGGCAACCGGGGGAGGCTGACCGTGCGGCCGGCGGCGTCCGTGACCGTCACGGGGCCGTCGTTGGGGATGGTTTCATCGCCCGTTGAGGGCGCCTGGGGAATCGCCGCGGTATCAGCGAGCACCTGAAGGGTGATGAGATCGCGCACCTGGATGTTGCCGGGGAATCCCGGCAACACGACGCGGAAGCCGCCCTGATCCTGGAAGGCGACGATGCACTCGGCGCAGGCAGTGACGTCGGCCAACGGCGCTTGGGCTTCGTAGCCGTCGCGGGCGGAGAAAATCAACGTTGTGGCGTCCGCCGACGCGCCCACCTCGGCCAGCAGCGCCGTGAAGGGGACGCCGGTGTAGGTGGCCGTCTCACCGTCTTTGTTGGTGTACGCCGTCTCGCGGGTTCCCAATGCCCGGAGTTCTTCGATCGTGAACGTCCGCTCCCCGGCAATCGCGCCGGTGACGTGCAACGTCGCCTCGTCAGTGGTTGATACGGCCTCAGCCGCCGGCGTAGGCGGAGGAGGCGTCGGCGTACAACCTGCCAGCACACTCAGCAACACCAGAACTGCCATAACTTTCCATAATGACTTCATCATTTGATCCTCCTCATTTGATCCTCCTCAAGATCAGATAGGTATGTTTAGATAGGACTTACGCAAATTTCCGTTTGTAGTGACGGCTTCAGCCGTTCTTAGCTCCTAAGAGACGCCTGAAGGCGTCTCTACAAATCCTCCGCCACTTGATTCGAGCCAGGCTTGCGTAAGTCCTGATAAGGTATCTATTCAGGCTAGTAAACCTGACGAAGCCACTTATTCCCTATGCCAGGTTTGGCGTAGACTTGGGTATGCCAGGTGCTTCTGTATGACAAGATATTCGTGTTTCTATCAGCCCATCCCCCTGCCCTTCTTCCCCACTGGCGGGGGAGAAGGAGGGCAGGGGGATGAGAGGGTCATCACCTGCCGAAGGGGTAACCTATTATGTACCCTCCCCAAAGTCCCGTTTGCCACCTGGCAAGGGTGGCTGAATAGTTACCTGATAAGTATGTTGAGAGAGGATCGTCAGATCCCCTTAAAGCATCTGGCAATCCCCTTGAAACCATGTTTTTAGTGCGGCAGTCTTGTAGTCATCGGTCCACACGCATCTCGTAAAATTTAATGCCGAGGAGCACAATTCGCGGCTAAAAACGTTCTCTTCGCCGGGGAGGGGACGCCGGCCGGTGTGACGTTCACCTCGAGGCGCAGTGCGCCGCCTCCTACCGCTCGCGCGATGACCGGCGACGCTAACAAGGCCGCCTGCGCTTCCGGCACTATAGTCCCACTTCGATATGTAGCAAGCGTCAGCGTCAAAACGCCGGGTTCATACACAGCCGTAAAATCGACCACGCCTTCCAAAGCAAACAACACTTCGTCCAGTCCGGCCAGCGCGAGGGTATCCCCCGTCGGCAACTGTACGACGTTGTCCCGCCGGTGCGTGATGTGCGTCAGCGTCTTGAGCAGGGTGCCGCAGGGACACGGGGCGGGGACGAAGCGTCCCAGGTCGCCGGTGCGGTAGCGGACGAGCGGCATCCCCTGTCGTGTCAGCGTTGTGAAGACGATTTCGCCCTCGTCGCCGTCGGGAAGAGGCTGCCCGGTGTTTGGGTCCACAATCTCAAAGTACAAATCGGCCTCGCGCAGGTGATATCCGCGCCGGGCCACGCAATCGACGCCGCCGCCCAGTCCCATTTCGGTCATGCCGTAGTGATTATACACCGTGCAGCCCCATGCGGCTTCAACGGCAGCGGCAAGAGCTTGTGAGACGTGGTCGGTGGTGAGGAGCGCGAACCGCAGCATAAGGTACTGCGGTTGTTCTGGAAAACGAGCCAATGCCAGCACCTGCACCGGCGTCCCTACCAGCCCGGTGACGCGCTCGCGCGCCAGCAGATTCAGCGTGGCGCGCACATCCTGCACCGGGCCATGCCGGATGCCTTCCGCGCCTATTCGCACCACCGCCTGCGCCAGCAGATCGCCCACGCTGCCGGGCCGCGCGCAGGGCAACAGAATCAACACCCGGTCGCCGGGCACGGTGAAGGTGGACATCCCCGCCTGGAAAAAATCTACCGTCAATTCCTGGTCGGCGGCGGTGAAGTACAGCCGCTTGGGCGCGCCGGTCGTGCCGGACGTGTCGAGCGTGACCACGCGCGCGATGTCGCTCTGCGAGACACAGACAAAGCGCAGTGCGTCGTCCTGGATGTCGGTGGCGGTGGTGAAGGGCCACATGGCCCAATCATCCAGCGTCTCCAGATGCGACGGCGCAGCCGCCAGATGCTCGCGGTAGAAGCGGCTGCGCTCCCTAACCCAGGCCAGCGTCTCTTGCAGTCGCGCCAGTTGATAATCGGCCAGCGCCTCGCGGGTAAGGCGGCTCACCCCGATCTTGCGTGCAATCCAGGGTTCCAGCGGCGTCAAGTCTGATAGTTTGGTAGTCATTAGTCGCGTAGTCGGATAGTCGGAGTGGCGGCGCCGACCCTTACTCCCTACTTCCTTACCCCGACTTCCTTACTCCTGACTTCGTCTGTAAAGCGTCCGCCCATCCCGCGCGGTGAGGTTGTAGGCGCAGAATGGCACAATCCGCCCGTCGGGGGCGACGACGTGGATGCAACAGTCACGCAGCCGCTCCACATCGAGCGTCCAGGCGTCCTGAAACGCCATGCCGGAGATGCAAAACGTGTGCGCCTTGGCGCGTTCGAGCACCTCATCCCATCCGCCCAGACTGGGGCCGCCGGAAGCCGTTTGACTGTGCTCACAGCAGGGCAGGCCTGGTTCCGGCGCCGTCCATTGACGCGCGACGAAGCTACGCGCTTCCGCCGCCCCTTCCTCCGCCGGCTTGGGCCGGCAACCGCACGCGCGGGGCTGATGGCGCGTCCAGCCGAAAAGGCTGCCGTCCGCCAGAATGACGAAATTGCCGTGGAACGAGCACAGTGCGTTTTCACAGCCCGGCGGGATGAATTGCGCGGCTTTGACCAGGCCAGCGGTCTGCGCCTCCAACGCGCGGATGACTTCGGGAATGGTGATGCGGGCGGCGTCATCCGGCGCAGTGGGGTAACGGCCAAAGTAGCTCACCGGCTGGAAGTGGACGCCGCGCACGGTCGGGGCGTGCGCCAGTGCAAAGCGCACGATGTCGCCGATGGCGTGCGTGTTGACGCCCGGCGTGAGCGTTGGCACGAGGATGACGCCCAGGCCGTGCTCGGCGCATGTGGCAATGGCAGCTTCTTTTTCCGCCAGCAGCGGGCGCCCGCGCAGTTTGGTGTAGATGGTGTCGTCCGTCCCATCGAACTGCAAGAAAATCGAGGCCAGCCCCGCTTCCTTGAGCGCGGTGACGTAGGCGGGGTCGCGGGCGAAGCGCAGGCCGTTGGTGTTCACCTGGATGAAGTCGAAGCCCAGTGCGCGGCCCAGCGCCACGATGGCGGGCAGGTCATCGCGCAGGGTCGGTTCGCCGCCGGACAGTTGCACATTGCACGGCCCGCCCGCGCGAAGCAGGCTGCGATACCACCCTTCGATGGCCGCCAGATCAGGGTCGGCGGCGTCATCGCCAGCGGAGGCAAAGCAGAAGGCGCAGTGCAGGTTGCAGCGCTGCGTCACTTCGAGGAGCGCGGTGCAGGTCTGCTGGCGATGATCGGGGCAGAGGCCGCAATCGAAGGGGCAGCCGCGTTCTACCTGGGTGAAGGGCGTTGCGGGCGTCGTGGGGATTTTAGGACGCACCCACGTCACGTAAGCCGGTTCGCCGCGCCAGAGGATCGTCTCGAAGACGCCGTGCGTCTCGCAGGCTTTGGTGAGGTAGACGTCATCGCCGCGCCGGACGCGATAGGCCGGGATGCGGGCCAGACATTCGGGGCAGACGCTTTCGGTGGCGGTGAGGATGGATTCGGGAGAAGAAGTCATCTGTCAAAGCGCTTCCATTCGAATCTTTCAGTGACATCTCCAAGTTGCGAGAGGTCCTTGTCCAATACATCCTGCTCTTCCGCTGAAAGGTTCTGGTATTTCACTCCATCTGACTTTCGAACATCATAGGATACCGTAAAAGCAAATGTATCATTGTCAGTCCAGCCAATGACAGGGTCAGTGACACCATCACACCGTTCAATTTCTGGGAGTGGCAAAACAGAGGGATTAGAGAAATCAAAAAAGACGATCTCATACGGGCATGCCCAATAGCACCCGTCAACGGCTAAAACGAGGCCATCGGGAGATGGGTGTACTTTCACCCAACAAAAGCCAAAACCCCTGTAACCACTTTCGGGAAAGAATACATCATACGTTTCTTCAGTCAGGTTGATTACGGAGTACCCTTGATAGTCCTCTCCGCACAGAAGATATTCGTTTCCGTTGGCGTGTTCCACCCATGTATGCCAGAAGTGCCCGTAATTTCGCTTAACATCGGCAATGATTTTATTTTCGGAAAGGCGTTTCACGATTCCTCGTGAGTAATTCCACGACTTTGGACCGGTGGAATAACGATATGTCTCTAACTCATAGCGGCCTAAGGGAGAAATCACCCTTTCACCCGAGTCAGTGATTCTGTTTTCCGGGATGAAGAATTGCTCAATCCCTTTTCGCTTTTCTAAATATCTTTCATCCATAATTTTTAAGTGTGCTTTCCCATGGGATATTGAATGAAGGAACCCTATCTTCGTGTTCTATTCTACCACCTGATACGGATCAAACCCATTCTCAAGCAGCAGCGCCTACACCTTTTCGTAGACGCCGCGCACCATCTGGCCGCAGGGTCGTTACAGCACATCCAGAAACTCGCCAACCTGGACGACGCACACCTCCAGGTCGCGCAGTGTGGCTACCAGGTCGGCGTCATCATATAGATCGCGGTCGGCTGTTACCAAATAGCATGGACGAGCGGCAATGGCGGCGGCTATAACGTTGTCATCTTTGGGATCGTGGCAGTGGGGGAGCTCGAGCGCTGGCTCTACGATACAGGCGCGCGCCCGCAACGCCTCAACGATGGCATCCCGCACCAAAGGACGGATCAATCGCCGGAACTTTGGGCGGTCGGTCACCTCGATAAACTCATCCAGCAACGACTCTGAGGTGATCCAGATAAAGGCTTGTTTCTCCCAGGCCTGAAACAAACGAGAGTGTTCGGGGCGCTGCATGGCCATACGCACCATCTCGGTCAGGTCAATCACAGCGGATGGCATTACGCTCCCTCTTGCTGCACTTTGTGAACCAGCTCGACCAACTCCCCATCGCTGGGAAGCGCATCCTCGTCAGGAGCCGGTTCGGAAGTGTCCCAGGCAACGCGCACGGCATCAAACGGCTTGCGCCACTCCTCCGGCGAGAGTGCAGCCAGGCGATGGCGCTGTTCTTCGAGGGAAGGGAGTGGCTGTGCTGCCACAACGAGCACTTCCGTGCCTATGGGTAAGGGGGGGGATTGGCGCAGACGCACAATGCCATCCTTTTCTATCACGCCACGGTACGTGGTCAACGTGGTGGTTACTATGGTCATTTCCGCTCCTCCTGGTTATCAGCTATTTTCATTATAACCCAAGTTGCCGCTTAATCCTATACCGAACTTTTACTGGCGCGATAAACACAGGTTTCATGAATAAAACCGGCGCTATGATAAGGTGGGATCATTCTACCGCCTGGTACAGATCGAAACCATTCTCCAGCAGCAACGCCTGCACCTTTTCGTAGACGCCGCGCACCATTTGACCACAGCGGACTTTGTTCTGCGGGTCGCCGGCCAGGATTTCGGCACAGCGGATGCCGCCAAAGGGTTCACCGTAGGTTTCCTTGAACCAGGTGACTAGTGTCTGGAGCATAGCGTTGAGGCGCGGGTCTTCCAATTCTTCCGCCTGTCCCTTGCCGGCGTATAGCCCCAGCAGCGCCGCGCCGCCGGTCAATGCGCCGCACACCTCTCCCGCGCCGAGACCGACGGCCAGCCCGTGCATCGCGCGCACCAGGTCTGGAGCTTCCTGCCCCTGCAATTCCAACCCCAGCAACACCAAAATCTGGCTGCAATAAAAGCCCTGCTGTTTGTAGCGGGCAATGCGCATCGTTAGTTCGTCCATAGTTGACCTCCAGAATGGATGGAGTAGGGAGTAGGAAGTAGGGAGTAAGGGAAGCCTGCCTACTCCATACTCCTTACTCCCTACTTCCTCTTCTTGCCACCGCCAAAAAGTAGCCCGGCCGCGCGCGCGCTGTGGCCTGCTGAATCGGCCCGGCAGCGGCGGGATTGCCGGTGGCGCATTCCCAGAAGCTCGCCAGGGAGCCGTGCTCAAAGATGAGGCGGGCGGTGAAGGTTTTGAGCGCCTCGGCGTGATCTTCCCACAGGATCAGCATGAAGCCGTGCGCCGTCAATCGCGCCTCAAAGTCGGCGCGAGGAAGCGCCCCACGCAGGCAACTGCCGAGCGACAGGTCGCGCAAATCGGGGACGCCGTCCGGCGCGCGGGCGTAGAGATCGCTGACGATGAGTATGCCATCCTCGCGCAGTACGCGGCGGATGTCCACCAGGGCTGCGTTCAGGTCGGGCATGAGCGAGAGGACACACTCTGCCAGCACTGCATCCACCGTGCCGGCGCCGAAGGGCAGCCGCGCACCCGTGGCCTGCGCCAATGGTAACGTAGGATGATGGCTGCGTGCTTCTGCAAGCATCCCGGCGGAGACATCCAGGCCCATGGCGTCCAGGTCGAACTCGGCGCGACAGGTCGCTGCTGCCGTTCCGACGCCGCAGCCTAAATCCAGCACGCGCGCGCCGGGCGGCAGCGCCACGATTGTCAGAGCGCGGCGCGTGAGGGCCAGTCCACCGGGCCGGAGCACATCGCCGGCGACGTGCCGCAGGGCAGGCTGTTCATAGACGCGGCAGACCTCGGCCACCGACGGTTACTTGTCCTCCAACATTTTTTCGACTTCCAGCATCCGCCCCAAGGCCAGCTCTTCGGGAATCAACACCAGACCACAGGTGGGACAGTGCCACAAGTCCACCGGGAACGCACTGCCCAGGTAGGCAATCTCGATTTTGCCCTGCGTGAGCGCTGCGCCGCACCGGGCGCACATCCACGGGGGCGGGGCTGCGGCAGAAGGTGTATCATTCATAAAAGTCTCCTGAAAATGGGAGTAGGGAGTAGGGTTTAAAGACGGCGTTCTGTGCTGGCGATGAGGCCGTTGAGCAGACGGCCTACGCTCTCGGTTTGCGCGAGAAGTTCGTCGTTGGCAGGAATGTAGTTAAGGTCTCTACTCCCTACTTCCTTTCCCCACAACCTCCATCCGGTGGCTGTAGGCATTATGGACGGTGAAGCCGTTGTCGGCGGGCGTGTATTCCACCCAGTAGGTGACATTGGCGGGTTTGTAGCAGGCGAGATAGTGGCCTGTGTTGGGGTTGCGGAAGCAGTTGCCGGTGCGTTCGGCGTAGGCGATGACCTGGCGGATGTCGTCTTCGAGAATCAGGCGGCTATCCACGCGGGCGGCGACTTCTTCCGAGAAGTGCAAAGGCATAGACTGGGGTTCGCTCACAGTTTCCTCCCACAGTGTATTGAGCAGGCGGCGTTTGAGCTGTGCACGGTTGTCGTGCCGCTGCGAGAAACGCGGGCCGGGACGGGCGGCACGGGCGGTCAGGTCGCGCTCGTAGAGCAGGTCGAGCAGGTGCAGGGTGGGCTTACCTTGATCGGCGAAGAAGTCGCGGCACATCGCGCAGTACGTCACGTAATCGAGCGGCTGTTCTGCGATGCGGCGCCGGACGACGGTCTGCGCCAGTTCGCGGTTCGCCAGCCACATCAGGCCGCCGTAACTGCAACACTCGGTTTTGTCGCGGGCGAGCGGGAGTTCTGCGATGGGACAACCGAGCGCGGCAAGCACATTACGGGCGCTATCCTGAAGGGCAGACTCGTAGCGGGTGGTGCAGGGATCGTGGAGCGCGAGGGGGCCGGCGGGGAGTTGGCGCGCGGTTTCCGGCAGGCCGATCTCGTCCAGCAAGCCCCACAACGAGACGATTTCTACGTCCGACAAGTGTCGCTTGAACATCTGATAACACGTCGAGCACGCCAGAATCACTCGAGGACGCCCCAGGCGCTCATAGTCGGTGCGGAAGTCGGCCAGCACTGCCGTCAAGAGGTCGGTGCGCCCGGCCCAGTCGGCGGGAGCGCCGCAGCAGCGCAGCATCAAGCCCACGTTGGGCAGCCTGTCGCGCAGATGAGCGTACACCTTCTCGACGTGCTCCGGCGCGGAGGCGCTGAGCTGGCAGCCGGGGAAAAAGACGTAGTCGGAACGGTCACTGCCGGGCGCATGGCGCGTCAGTGCAGCCAGCGGCCCGTTACTGAAGGCCATGTCGCGCAGGGCAAAATCATGCGCCGAAGGCGGCATGCGCTTTTGTTGCACCATCGTCTGGCGCGCCTCATGGCAGACGGTCGCCATGTCCAGCCCTTCGGGGCAGATGACGCCGCACAAACCGCACAAACTGCATGAGTTGATGAGGGTATTGAAGCGTCGCTCGCCCATCACGATGGAGAGATTGTTGTAAATCTGCCGCACGTATTGTTTGGGATAGCTGCCGTAGTGTTCCAGGTACGCGCAGACCTTCACACACTCCATACACTCGCATTGGAGACAGCGCGAGGCTTCGGCGACGGCTTCTTCTCGGGAGTAGCCTTGCTCCGGCGTCGTCATCGAGATGAACGGCGCGGGCGGGACATCTTCCAGGTTGACGTACAACCGGGTGGTGTACGGGCCTTCGTTTTCGCGTGAAGCGGTGAGCGAGGCTTTTTGCAGGAAACGGTCTATGGAGAGCGCGGCCCGGCGACCGGTGGAGATGGAGAGAATGAAGGGAGTAGGGAGTAGGGAGTAGGGAGTAGGGGGAAACTCTGCGGCCTCTGTGTCTCTGCGGTGAATGGCGCGACCACCGGCAAAGATGCCGTCTTGGGTCGTGGCGAAGGTGGTGGGGTCTACGGATCGCGTTAGTCCCAGCGCAAATGCTGCTTGCGAACCGCTGCCCACGCCCAGATAGACCGCGTCGAAGTCGGCGTGCAGGGTGGCGAGACGGTCGGCGTCTACGGGATCGTTCAGACGCACATCCACGCCTTGCAGGGCAGCGTCGAGTTCCGCTGTGAGCAGGTCACGGGGCAAGGTCGCCTCGTCCGTCTCCCACAGGCTGCCGCCGACGCGATTTGTCGCCTCGAAGAGTGTGACGCTATAGCCCTTGCGCGTCAAATCGAAGGCGGCGGTCACACCGCTCAAGCCGCCGCCGATCACGGCCACCCGTTTCCCTCGTGAGGGGGTGCGCGGCGGGGCTTTCCGCGTACCGAAGTCAGCGCAGGCGCGTTCCAGCGCGGCGATATTCAGCGCGCCACCCAGATCGCGGCGATGGCAAATGTCGCGGCAGGGCTGCTCGCACACGCGCCCGATGATGGCGGGGAAGGGCAGGCGCTTGGTGAGGAGCTGCAAGGCGGCGTCGAAGTCAGCACGCGATAGCGCCGCCAGCACACCGCGCACGTCCACGTGGAGCGGGCAGGCAGCGGTGCAGGGCGGCGCGTGCTCCTGGATGCATTGAGCTTCCAAATTGCGCAGTTGTGCTTGATCCATAGCGCCTCGCGGGGAGAGACAAAAATTCACCGCTGAGAACGCAGAGTTCGCGGAGTTTTTTTATTCTTTCTCTGCGTTCTCTGCGTCCTCTGCGGTGAAAGACTTTATGCGGCCTTCAACCCGGCCAACACTTTCTCCGGCAGGGCGGGCAGAGCACGGATGCGCACGCCGGTAGCGTTGTGAATGGCGTTGACGATGGCAGCATGGGGGGAGGTGAGCGGCAGTTCGCCGACGCCGGCCGCGCCGAACGGCCCGTTCTCGCGCGGGGTCTCGATGTAGATGATGTCGAAATTGTCCGGGATGTCCTTGACCTCTGGGATGCCGCAGGCGACCATGCTGGTGTGCTTCTCCAAATCCTCAAAGTCCTCGGAGAGCGCCAGTCCGATGCCCTGCGCCACGCCGCCGTAGATCTGGCCGTCCACCACCAGCTTGTTGTTAATCTTGCCGACGTCGGTGGCTACGGTCATCTTCTCTACCTGCGTCTTGCCGGTCTTGGTGTCTACGGCGACCTCGGCCACGAAGACGCCGTACATGTAGACGGCGAACGGGTTGCCCTGCGCCGTCTTGGCGTCGCAGTTGCTGTTCATCGAGGCGGCCCACTTGCCCTCGTAGCGCAGCGGCAGACCCTCGGCCACCATCTCGTCGTAGGTACGGAAGGTGCCATCCGGTTTTTTCATCCCCGCCAGCAACTTCTCGCAGCCGTTCTTGATAGCATTGCCGGTCATCACCTGGGAGCGACTGCCGCCGGCCGGCCCACTGGCCGGCGTGATGGCGGTGTCGTTCATCACCAGCTTGATTTGCTCCGGGCGGATACCCAATGGACGCAATCCCTCGTGCGCCGTGCCGAGCGCGCCCGCGTCCGCGCCCTGGCCGTGATCCTCCCAACTGGAGTAGACGATGACGCCGTCAGGCGTGAGTTCCACATCCGCCGCCGAACTGTCCACACCATCCAGGCCGCAGCCATAGATGCCGATGGAGACGCCGACACCGCGTTTGACGTTCGCCGTCGAGGTTTCCGCCGCGCGCTTCTTGGCGGCTTCATAGGTCGGACGAACGGCGTCAATCAGCGCGGGCAGGCTGAAGACTTCGGGCGTCTGACCGGTGGGCGTGGTCGCGCCGGGGCGGTAGACGTTTTTGTAGCGCAGTTCCAGCGGATCCATTCCCATCTTCTCGGCCAGTTCGTCCATCAGGCTTTCCGAAGCCAGGAAGCTCTGCGGTGAGCCGTAGGCGCGGAAGGCCGAACCCCAGGCGTGGTTAGTGCAGACGGTGCGACCCAGGCCACGGATGTTGGGAATGTTGTAGCCTGCGCCGATGTACTGGGCGCCACGCAGCGTCAGCAGATCGCCGAACTCGGAGTACGGGCCGTGGTCGACCGTCCAATCGCTCTCCATCGCCAGCAGTTTGCCGTCTTTGTCGGCAGCCAGCTTCAGTTTGATGAAGAACGGTGAGCGTTTGCCGGTGTAGGTGATGTGCTGCTTGTAATCGTACTTGAGGACTACCGGCCGCCCGGTCGCCAGTGCAGCGACGCCCAACAGCGCTTCCATGGTGGGGCTGAATTTGTAGCCGAAGGTGCCGCCGGCGTTGCTCTGCACCAGCCGCAGCTTCTCCGGCTCGATGCCCAGGCCCGGCGCGATCATCGCGTGATGCAGGTGGATGCCGATGCTCTTGGAGTGGATGGTCAGCCGGCCTTCCTCATCGAAGTAGGCGAGGCCGACGTCCGGTTCAACGGTCAAGTGCGGCTGCCGCTGAAGATAGTAGTTGCCCTCGACGACGTAGGCGGCCTTTTCCATAATCGGTTGGGTATCCGCCCCCTTGACGATGGGCTGCTCGAAGTAGACGTTGGGGGTGCCGGGATGGATTTCGATGGCGTCCTCGGCCATGGCGGCGGGCGCGCTCATGTAGGCCGGCAGGATTTCCAGGTCTACTTTGACCTTCTTGGCGGCGGCGCGGGCGTTCTCCTCGGTGTCGGCGCAGACGATGGCGATGGCATCGCCGTACTGGAAGACCTTCTTATCGCAGAGGATGGGGCGATCCCAGCCGTCGCCCTTGTTGGTGGGGAAGGTGATCAGGCCGGTGATGCGGTTCTTGCCCTTCACATCCTTGTAGGTGACGACTTTGTAGACGCCGGGCATTTTCTCCGCTGCGGATGTGTCAATCCCCAGGATGTTGGCGTGGGAGACTTCCGCCTGGACGAGGGCCAGTTGCAGCGTGCCGGGGGGCATCTTGAGGCCCATGTCAGCACCGTAGTCCCATGTCCCGGTGACTTTGGGGACGGCGGACGGGCGTGGGAGCATGCTCCCCCAGACCTTGCCATCGTCAGGCAGTTTGAAGGCCAGGTCTTGCAGCGTCCTCTCGCCGCGCAACACACGGGCGGCGTCCATCACCGCGTCCACGTAGGGCTTGTAGCCGTTGCAGCGGCAAACGTTGTGGTTCTTCTGGAACCAATCGCGGATTTCCCTGCGGGTGGGATTGACGTTCTGATCCAGCAGCGCCTTGGCCGAGACGACAAAACCGGGCGTGCAGTAGCCGCACTGCGCCGCGCCGTGGACGACGAAGGCCAGTTGGACGGCGTGCAGCGCGTCCGGCGTACCAATCCCCTCGACGGTGATGACGCTCGCTTCGTCCGGGACGCGCCGCATCTTGGTGATGCACGAGCGGACGACCTTGCCGTCCAGGATCACCGAGCACGCGCCGCACTGGCCCGCTCCGCAGCCGATTTTCGTGCCGGTGAGTCCCAATTGCTCGCGCAATACGGACGCTAACGATGCTTCGGGGTCTACGATGAGGGTTCTGGGGATACCATTGACAATCAATTTCTTCTTTTGCATAGAACTAACCTCCTGTGAAAAATAGTGATCCGTGATTCCAGATTGAGGATCAAGGAAATAATCACCCAATCCCCGTCCAAACGCAGCACAACAACAAAAACGGTGTCCCCGTCGGGGACACCGCCACAGTTTATCTGACGCACCAACGTGCCATGCCAGCAGACAAAGAGGTCAAGTGTGGCTCTTCCCCAGGGAAGAGGAATTTTTGTAATTTTTTTTCGTTCTCTTCTACCCCGCAAGCGGGGGAGAAGAGGAGCATCACCTATAGCAGAGGTCGCAGCAAACGCAGAGAAATTCCAGGAAATCTCCGCGAACTCTGCGCTCTCAGCGGTAAAAAACGCATTTCTTTAGGTAAGGTAACAACTTGAGTTAATTACTAAAATTATAGCATGGAAAAAAGGCTAAAGCAATAGTGATCTATCACGCCAATGTTGTGATGATGAGACCCTCTGACGCGATCCACTTGCCAAAAACAACACTCCTATGTAAAATCGAACCTAAACCCATAGATCACATCATAAAGGAGACAAACGATGCAATACCGAACATTTGGAAAGCTGGATTGGAAACCTTCAGCGCTGGGTTTTGGGTGTATGCGGTTGCCCACCATAGGCGGTGACCATTCCCACATCAATGCGGAACTGGCTACACAGATGGTGCGCTATGCCATTGACCATGGAGTCAACTACATCGACACGGCGTATCCTTATCACGGCGGTGAGAGTGAGCGTTTTGTCGGACGGGTGCTGCAGGAGGGGTACCGGCAGCGGGTTCGCCTGGCGACCAAAATGCCGGTGTGGCTCATTGATTCTGAGGACGCCCCGAACCGCATTTTCAATGAACAACTCGAAAAATTGCAGACCGATCACGTCGATTTTTATCTATTCCACGGTCTGCACAAGGAGCGGTGGGAAGCCGTGCAGAGGTTCAAGTTGCTTGCATGGGCCGAGAAAACTCTGGCCGAGGGACGTATCCGTCACCTGGGCTTTTCGTTCCACGATAATTTCGATGTGTTCAAGACGATCATTGACGCCACAGACCTGTGGACGTTTTGCCAAGTGCAATACAATTACGTCGATGTTCATAATCAGGCCGGACGCAAGGGCGTGCAATATGCCGCCTCTAAAGGACTGGGGGTCGTCGTGATGGAACCCATTCTAGGGGGGCGATTGGTGGATCCTCCCAAGCCCATACAGGACATCTGGGACAGCGCTCCTGTCCGGCGCAAGCCCGCCGATTGGGCCTTGCAATGGCTCTGGAATCAGCCCGAAATCTCGGTGGTCCTCAGTGGGATGAGCACTATGCAACACGTCACAGAGAACGTCGAGAGTGCAGCGCACTCCGGCGTGGGCACGTTGACGGCCGCGGAGCTGGCCCTCGTGGAGCGCGTCCGCGCGAAATATGAAGAACTGTGTCCCATCCCCTGCACCAAGTGCGAATACTGTCTGCCGTGCACGGTCGGCCTGAAAATTCCTGACCTCTTCGATGTGCTGAACCGGGCTGCGATGTACAACAAGTTCGACGAGGCCCGCCGCCATTATGCGTCCATGGCCGCCGAGGCGCAGGCCAACGCCTGCATCCAATGCCGGACGTGCGAGGATAAATGCCCCCAGTCTATCCCCATCAGTGAGTGGATGGTCGTCGTTCACGAGGTACTCGGCGAAGGCAAGGATTTCGATGCGTGTGTTCGGCCGTAGCCGGGCGGCTCGATGATTGAAAAACTAGCCAGTCCTCTGCCGCGGCCAAAGATCACCCGCACAGTGCTGCTGCGCGCCGGGGCCGGGTATGGGTTGTTGTTCGGGCTGGGATTCGCCCTGTTTGTCTGGGGATATGACGCTCTGGCGTTGAGCCGGAGTTCGGCCGACATGGCCTGGGCTAAACTTCTGTTGGGCCTGCCATGTCTGCTCATCATCGGCGGGGCAGCAGGGATACTGGGAGCATGGTCGTCCTCGGCGGGGCTCACGACCTGCCTGTGGGGCATCACGCTGGGAGGCGTGGGTTGGCTGGCCGGGCATCTCCCGTTTGCCGGGATGAACTGGCTCGCCGGCGTCATCGATCCACGCTTCGCCGGGCTGACGCTGTGGCCCTATACGGAGGGCAACGCACTGCGCACACTGCTGGTGGTGATCGCTTACACCGTATATGGATTTGGTGTAGGCTATGTGGAGACGCTGGCCATCGAATGGGCCTGGGATCGCGCCACCCCGGAAGGTCGGATGAAGGGGGGAGCGTGGAGTGTGCTGCTGGTCGCCTGTGTGATGGCACTGCCGCCCGCCTTCGTTCTGGATTACCTGGTGCTGTCGCCTATCCGCACGCCCCAAGTGCGGGCAGCGGATTTCATCGAGACGTACCTGGAAGGCGGCGAAGCTGCCGTGCGCGCCGCCGGGCAGAACATCGCCGAAGCGCAACGTCATGGCGCACACTTCACGCCCCGCTACACCATCTACTTTGCGGGATTCGACAACACTACAGAGACGCTCTTCGCCGCTTACAGCGACATCGCCTTCGACAGCGGCTTCGCGCTGCGCTGCCTGGTGATGGGGGGGCGGATCACGTTTTGCGACGATCTTTCTCAAAAGTTAGACCTGTACATCGGGCAGATGGTGCAGGCCGGCAAGACGGGTGAGCGTCCGTGGCTGGCGAACCCGATGAAAACGTTTAACGTCACCGAGGATGTGGTGACGTGGCTCCAGACACATCAGGCAGAACTTGGCGACACCTATCGCCTGACGGTCACAGCGCAGAAGGGGGATTGGATGTTCGTGACGGCGCAGTTCGACGCCGGGACGGCAATGACATGCCGTTTCCACGGGAACGCCGTCATCACCGTCGATCAATGTGAATTCGGGTTCTCTGGGACTTAGCGTGGTGATGGGGAAAACGACTTTAGTTTTTTGCCCCGGCTGACACGGATTTCACTGATTTTTTGTAACTATTCAGCCTATCTCCGCCAGCCCCCCTTCCCGCTGGCGGAAAGGGGACGGGGGATAGGGGGGCTGAACAGTGACTCTGCACCCTACACAGGATTGGTTTTGCGTTATGGCGAAATTTGCGTAAGTCCTATAGATACAAAGAAAACTAACGTGAACCTTGCAAGCGGGGGTCGAGTACATCGCGCAAGGCGTCACCCACCAGGTTCCACGAGAGAACAAACAGCACCAGTGTTATGCCGGGGAACATCACAATATACCAGTATTCACCCAACTGCGTCATCCAGTCGCGGGCGAAGGAGAGCAACTGCCCCCAGTCGGCGAAACCCACTTCGGCGCCGATGCCCAGGAAACTCAAACCGGCAAAAGTGATGGCGTAACTGCCGATGCGCATCGAAGCCAGCACCAGCGTAGGGAAGATGGCGTTGGGCAGGATGTGGCGGAACAGAATCCGGCTATCGCGGACGCCGATGACACGCGCCGCCAGGACGTATTCCCGCTCCCGCAACGAAAGGATATCACTGCGCAGCAGGCGCGCGAAACCCATCCAGCTAAAGACGATCAACGCGATCATAGGCGCCAACAATCCTTTGCCCAGGCGGGGCGTCAGCACCGCCGACAATGTCATCGCCGTCAACAGGAAGGGGAAAGCCTGGAACAGGTCCGTGATACGCATCAAAATCATATCCACCCAGCCGCCATAATAGGCCGAGATGGCACCGATAAACACGCCGATGATGACACCGACCAGGGTGATGGTCAAACCGGCGAACAGGGCCGTGCGCGTCCCCCAAATCACGCCGTAGTAGATGTCCCATTGTCCACTGGCGGTGCCCATCAAGTGCACCCACTCATCTTTGCCGGTGACAGCCTTCCACCAAAAGGGCAACGACGGCTGGCGCACTTTCCATGCTGTCCCCGGGGGTTTAGGAACGGCCCCATATCCATCACGGGGAATACGATAAGGGTCATTGCTGTCCAGCGGCGGGGCTAGAATCGGCGCGGCAGCGGCGATGAAAATAAACAGGGCCAACAGCACTAACCCAATCACCGAAATCGGATTGGTGACCAATCCTTTCACGGTGCGGTAAGCATCGTGACCCAGCCAGGCTTCCAACCAGTTCGGGGGACGACGGGTGCGCGGCGTCAGCATCGGCACGGGCATTTCTTGTGCGGTCATTGATTTATCTCCTCCCAGACTTTAATCCAGCCGGATGCGCGGGTCAATATAGGCGTACAAAATGTCCACCACCACATTGGCCAGCACCAGGATCAGCCCGTTGAACAATACAAAGGCCAGTTCTGTGACTACGTCCAATTGCGAAGCGGCCCTGGCGGCGGCGGCGCCCATGCCGGGATAATTGAAGACGGTCTCGATGATGACGACGCCGGCCAACAATCCAACCACTGTGCCGCCGGACAGCGTGACCACCGGCATCAAGGCATTGGGCAAAGCATGTTGCATAATCACCGCATGTTCACTCAGGCCCTTGGCGCGCGCCGTCATAATGTAGTCCTGACGCAGCGTCTCCAACATCGAAGAGCGCGTCACCCGCAGGGTCAACGCCCACCACAGATACGCCAAAGAGATGACCGGCAACACCAGGTGACGCAGGGCATCGAAGAAAATATCAAAGCGCAGGTTCAGCACGGCATCAATCGTAATCAGGCTGGTGTAGTTATGAAATTCAGGCGACATAATAATTTTGTTCGCCCAGTCCGAGACGCGCCCCGGCGGGAACCAACCCGTCCCGGCGTAGAAGGCCATCAACAACAGCAAACCGAAGACAAAGTCGGGGAACGACCACCCCACGATGCCGAAGATCCGCACGATATGATCGATTGGCTTGTTGTGTTTGACGGCACCGATCACCCCCAAAAGGATGCCGCCGGCGATCACCGGAATCACACTGTACAACGTCAGTTCAAGTGTAGCCGGAAAACGCCGGGTCAGCAATTCGGCCACTGGCTGGGAGGCGGTCCGCGAGTAACCCAAATCGCCCCGCAAAATGCCGCCCACCCGCTCTTCCGTCACCACGCCATTTTCCGTGTTCGTGACGGTGGTGCCGAACAGCCAGCGCCAATACTGTTCATACCACGGGAGGTCCAGGCCATATTTCTTAATAATGCCCGCTAACACGCGGTCGTTTTTCGGGATCTCGCGCACATACAGGGCCGTGCGTTCCGTTGGCGTCAGGGCCAGCAACATCAAAAAGATCAGAAGTGTCACGCCGATCAAGAGAAAAGGTACGGCAATCAAGCGGCGGATAATGTAATTGACCATTCTTTCCCTCCTGGAGAGACAGGAGAGAGCGCGAGGCTCTCTCCTGCTTGAGCACAGAAAGTGGGTTTACTGCTTCGTCCAGGTGTAGTAGACAGCCTGGCGATCCTGAATGGGATTGTAGTAATACCCACCCACCCAGCGCTGCTGATAGAAACGGCCGGTTGCCACAGCCAGGCGAATGGCAATCGCACTGTCGTAGTCCAGTTGGGTGAGTTGCTTGTAGATTTCAGCGCGTTTAGCGTTCTCAGTCGCGCTCACGCCGGCCATCACCAGCTCGTTGAACTGATTTCTCAGGTCATCGGGCAGACGCTGGCGGCTGGCATACGTGCCGACCAGGAAGGGCTGCGCCCAGTTGTGGGGATCATGCAGGTCTTCCTGCCAGCCGGTCACGTAGATGGGCAGGCGGCTCTCGCGTTGCGCAGCCAGGAAGCTCGGCCACGGCAGACCGACGATCTCCAGTTGGAACTTGGGATCAATCGCAGACAGGCTGTTTTGCAGAATCTGCGCGGTCGTCTGGCGGGTCACGTTGCCGGTGTTATAGGCAATTTGCAATCGGAACCCCTTCTCCCAGACCTGACCATCAAAAGCGAGTTTCAGCTCTTCGGCGCATTTGTCGGGATCGTAGGTATACATCGGGCCATTTTGATCATAGCCGAGCATGCCGGGGATCGAGTACCCCGAAACCTGGACGGCTTCGCCGGCCAGCGCATCCTGAATGTAGGCCTCGAAGTCGAAGCAGTAGTTGAAGGCTTTGCGAATATGAATGTCGTTGAAGAAGTCAGGCGGAACACCATTGCCGTCCAACTGACCGCTGCCGACAAAGGGGTTGCCCCCCTCGACCGCAATGTCGAAGTTGAAGAGCACGTCGGTGCGGCTCGTTGAAGGCTGGCCCTTGAACAGGCGCAACGGCGCATCGGGATTCTCGGTCGGCGCGCAGTCGTGTTTGCCGGTTTGCAGGTTATATTCACACCACTCGCCCACCAGAGGGTCAATTTGGGACACGTTCTCGCGTGGTACATCCACTGCATCCGCATCACCGGCCTGGATCATCGCAAAGCGGGTGCCCCACTCGCTCACGCCTTTGACCACAATGCGATCGATGCTAGGCTGAGCGGCGATTCCTGCGGCGATGGGTTCGGTGCGCCACCAGTTAGGATTCTTCACCAAAATCTTTTCCTCGCCGGGCGTCCAGCTTTCCAGCATGTAAGGGCCGCTGCCGTCTTCTTTATCGCGGATCGGATCATTCTCGGAGACAACACCATAGTAATTGGGCCAGGTCGCACAATCGCCATCCCAGGTGCCATTGGCAATGCCCCAATCCTTGTCCAGGATGGAGCCCCAGCTTTGCGCCAGGGTCGCCAGGAATGGCCCCCACGGGGTCGCCAGGTTGAAGGTCACGGTGCCGGCGGTTTCGTCGTACTGAATGGCATCCATGACTTTCTGGCAAGCCTCCGCCAGTTTCGCCGGATCGGCGGCTTTCAGACCTTCGGCGTCGTCATCCAATGCGCCGCTGGGATCCACCAGCTCGGCCACATCGTAGACACCGACACCGAAGAACGGTTCGGTAAACAACCATTGCGGAGAAGCAGTCCCACCCTGGAGCACGCCCCGTTGCAGGCTGTAGGCAACATCGGCGGCGGTCAGGTCGGCGCCATCGTGGAACTTCACACCCTGGCGGATCTTGAACACGTAGGTCAGGCCGTCATCCGACACTTCCCAACTCTCGGCCAGCGCCGGCACAAACTCGGTGGCGGAACTGCCCTTGTAGGTGACCAGTTGATCGTAGAGGTTGAGGATCACATCATCGCCATCGCTCTCGTAGTTCAGAGCCGGGTCCAAAGTGTCAATGCCCTCGCTGATCGCCACATAGACCAGGGTGCTGGGATCGGCAGATTTGAATTCCACTGCCTTTTCCGGTTCGGGCGTCGCGGTCACGACAACTTCTTTCGTCTCGACAACGGTGACTGGCTCACCCTCTTTCTCGACGATTTTTTCTACCGTCTCGACGATCACCTCAGGGGTGGGCGTCGTGCAGGCGGCCAACACCATGCTGGCCACAATCAACAAGCCAGCGACGGTCCATAACGCCCCGGCTTAAGCCGCGCGGCGGGTGCGACGCCCTACCTGCGAGAGCAGAGCTGGTTGTGTGCGTTTCACCGCCGCTGACCGGCGGCGATAGCCGCGTCGGGCTTGAAGCACTGTTGGGCGGCGACCTATAGAGCAGGTGCCTGGTGCGCCCTGCCAGAGCTATGCCCCATCGACTGCACACGGTTCTGGTAGAGCTGGCTGACTTCCGCCCGCGCTTCACCTGGCAATGTCCACGTTCTTTCTGCCGCGCCGCGCCGCCCAACAGTTTCTTAAACACGTTCATCCTCCTTCAAACTAAGGTTTTTTAATTGGGAATCATATACTGCCATACCCTGGAAATCTTTTGTCACTCACCTCGATAGACATCACCTCCTCCATGAACATCGTCGGTGTGGTAGGGCGAATGGATCATTCGCCTATGCCACGAGCCGCCTGGCGATCCATCGCCAGGCTCATAACTCAATCCCGCTGAAGCGGGCTATTACAGAGTTTTATAGCCCCAGGATGAATCGTCGGGCTATTGTGAACGTAAAACGCAAAAGTTATGTCGTTGTTGGTGTCACGAAATGGCATGCGCAGAAATGGTTGGAGGCCACTTCTATAAACGCCGGCTCTTCCTGTCTACATATATCCTGGACATGGGCACAACGCGTGTTGAAGCGGCACCCTTTGGGTGGGTGCGCGGGACTGGGTAAATCCCCTTCCAGCAAAATGCGCTGGCGGGTCTCCTCAATCGTCGGGTCAGGTACCGGGATCGCGGAAAGCAACGCCTGCGTATACGGGTGCAAGGGATTGGCGTACAGCGTCTCTCGATCTGTCAATTCCACGATCTTGCCCAAATACATCACCGCGACCCGGTTGCTGATGTGTCGCACCATGCTCAAGTCATGGGCAATGAAAATGTAGGTAAGCCCCAACTCCTCCTGCAAATCCTCCAACAGGTTCACCACCTGTGCCTGGATCGATACATCCAGTGCCGAAATTGGCTCATCGCAGATGATTAACTCCGGGTTGAGCGCCAGTGAGCGCGCCAGACCAATACGTTGGCGCTGCCCGCCGGAGAATTCGTGCGGATACCGCACCATAAAATCGGGGTCTAGACCGACCAGTTGCAACAGGTTCGCCACACGCTCGCGGCGTTCCTCTTTATTGGCGACGTGAAACACTTCCAACGGTTCCCCGACAATTTTCAACACACTCATGCGGGGGTTGAGTGAGGCATACGGGTCCTGGAAAATCATCTGCATACTGCGACGCAGTTCGCGCATCTCATTAGACCGCAGTGTTGCCAGGTCTCGTCCCTTGAAGATCACATGCCCGGAGGTCGGCTCGTAAATGCGGATGATAGTACGCCCGGTCGTGGTCTTGCCACAACCGCTTTCGCCTACCAGACCCAGCGTTTCCCCCTGGTACACATCGAAACTGACGCCATCCACGGCTTTGACATCGCCCACGTGCTGCTGAAAAACGCCTCGCTTGATGGGGAAATATTTCTTCAAGTTTTCCACATGGAGTAGAGCTTGCTTCGTCGAATCGGTTTTGAGCGCCTCGGCCATGGTTATACCCTCCTCACGGCATCTTTTTCCCAGCACGCGGCTATGTGCCCCACGCCCACTTCTTCTAACGGCGGGGTCTCTTTCCAGCAACGAGGCGTCTGGTATTGGCAACGAGGGGCAAAGGCACAACCCGGCGACAGGCCAATCAAATCCGGCGGCTCACCGGGAATCGAAAAGAGACGGGAGGAAACTCGACTGCCGTGACTCGGCAGGGAACCGAGCAACCCGACGGTGTAAGGATGATGCGGGCTGGCATAAATATCCTTGACGGGACCGGTTTCAATAATCCGGCCGGCATACATCACATTGACGCGCCGCGCCAGTCCGGCGATCACGCCCAAATCGTGGGTGATCCAGATCACCGTCATGCCGAACTTCTGCTGCAGGCGCTTGACCAGGTCTATAATCTGCGCCTGGATGGTCACATCCAACGCCGTGGTCGGCTCGTCGGCGATGAGAATACTGGGATTGCACGACAGACCCATCGCAATCATGACGCGCTGCCGCATCCCGCCGGAGAACTGGTGCGGATAGTCATCCACCCGCTGCGCCGCTTCGGGGATGCCCACGAGATCCAACAACTCTATCGTGCGCTCGCGGGCGCGCGCTTTGTCCATGCCTTCATGAAGCATTAAGGCTTCCATAACCTGGAAACCCACCGTTTTCACCGGATTGAGTGACGTCATCGGGTCTTGAAAGATCATGGCGATCTCGGCGCCGCGCACTTTGCGCATATCGTCGTCGTTCAGCTTCAGCAAATCCTGACCGCGGAAACGCACTTCGCCGGCAGCAATTTCACCGGGGGGTATCTGAATCAGGCGCATGATAGAAAGAGCATGCACGCTTTTCCCGCAGCCGCTTTCCCCCACTATCCCCAACGTGTCCCCTTCATCCAGAGTATAGGAGACATCGTTGACAGCGTGGACTATGCCATCTTCCGTATGGAAACGGGTGGTTAGATGCTGTATTTCAAGTAAATGTTCTGGACTCGTCATAGAATTCCTCGTTTATGATTCCCTCAACGTGGCCACTGGACATAGGTTAGGTAGATATTATATGTATGTTGCAGCATTTTGCAACACCCATCAGCCTGCTCCGTCTTCCCCATGCTATTACACATACTTGATTTAGGCGAAAAAGGTTCACCCTATTTTGTCCCGGCGTAACGATTCAGCCACCCCTGCCAGGTTGCGAACAGGACTTTGGGGATGGTGCATCATGGGTTGACACTTCAGCCATAGGCGCTGACCCTCTCATCCCCCTACCCCCTTCCCTGGGGAAGAGAGCCGGGGAAGAGAGAAGGAACGCCACCGCTGACCCAGGCAGGGGCGGTCAGAGACCGGCCCGAGCGCTTCCCAATCATTGGCACTAGACCTCCCTCTTTTGCATTCCTTTGCATTCCCTCCGTCTGATAGTACAATTCAACCGAGAATGGCTACCGGTCACATTTGGTTTTCTCATTTCCGGTTTCCGGTTTTGGGACTTAGCGTGGTAAGGGATAAACGGCTTTAGTTTTTGCCCCGGATGACACGGATTTGTTATCCTGTGCGGGTGAATCCGTGAAATCCGTGGCCGGTTTCTTATTGCGGCCCCATGAAATAAGGAGTTATGGCTATGAAATTCTCACTGCTACACCCACGTGTGCAGTTGGTGACGATTATGGAGCGCATCTACGGCTACGGGATGACGACGACATCCGGCGGCAACCTCTCTATCCTGGACGAAAACGGCGATATGTGGATCACGCCGGCGGGGGTGGATAAGGGCACGCTCAAGCCGCAAGACATCATCTGCGTGCGACCCGATGGGACCATCGTAGGGCCGCACAAGCCGTCATCGGAGTACCCGTTTCATCGGGCGATTTACGAGAAGCGACCTGACTTCCGCGCCATCGTCCACGCCCACCCGCCCGCGTTGATCGCCTTCAGCATCGCACGCCAAATTCCCAACACGCGCATCATCACCCAGGCGCACACCGTCTGCGGGCAGGTTGGCTACGCGCCGTACCGTCTGCCCGGCAGCGCCGAACTCGGCGCGGTCATCGCGGAAACCTTTACCCAGGGATTCGATGTGGTGCTATTGGAAAATCACGGCGTCGTCACCGGCGGGGACAGTCTGCTAGCGGCGTTCCAGCGCTTCGAGACACTCGACTTTTGCGCGCGCACGCTCATCCAGGCGCAGGTCTTGGGCGAAGTGCACTCGCTCACCGACGCAGAAATCGCTCTGGCGCGCGCCCCCGGCAAGAAGCTCGCCACCTTCAAGCCGACGTTCCACACCAGCCGCGAGCGCGAATTGCGCCAGCATATCATCGAACTCGTGCATCGCGCCTACGATCAGCAGTTGATGACCAGCACGGCGGGCACGGTTTCGGCGCGTGTGGACGAGAACAGCTTCCTCATCACCCCCTACGGCGTGGACCGTCTGTACCTGGACCTGGACGACGTTGTGCTCATCCGCGATGGGCAGCGCGAGCGACGCAAGCAGCCGAGCCGCGCGACGCGCATGCACATGGCGATCTACCAGGCCCATCCCACCATCGGCGCGATCATCACCGCGCAGTCTCCCAATGCGACGGCGTACAGCGTCACCGGGCGCAGTTTCGACACCCGGACGATCCCGGAAAGCTACATCGTACTGCGCGACATTCCCCTTCTGCCCTACGGGGTCCAATTTGATGAGGGGAAAAAGGTCGTCAAACAGCTTGCCAAAGATACGCCCGTCATCCTGCTGCAAAATGACGCCATCCTCACCACCGGCGCGACCCTGATGCAGGCTTTCGACCGATTGGAAGTGGCCGAATTCAGCGCCAGAGCCGTCATCGACACCATGCACATCGGGGAACTTGTGCCGATTGGGGCAGAAGAAGTGAAAGAACTGGAGGCAAAGTTTTTATCGTGACAATGGAATATCGTCAACTCGGCAAGAGCCAGTTGGAAGTCAGTGTCGTCACGATGGGCTGTTGGGCCATCGCCGGGGACCGGTTGTGGGGGCCGCAAGACGAGGCGGAGGCCATCGGCGCACTGCACGCGGCGGTGGATGTGGGTATCAACTTCTTCGACAGCGCGGAAGGCTACGGCGCGGGGCGCTCGGAGGAATTGATCGGCAAGGCATTCCAAGGCAGTCTGCGTGACAAGGTTCTCATCGCCACCAAGGTTTCGCCGGAGAATCTACGTCCCGCCGATCTGCGGGCGTCGTGCGAAAACAGTCTCCGTCATCTGGGGATGGAGACCGTTGATGTGTACTACATCCACTGGCCCAACTGGGACATCCCTATCGCCGATACAGTCGGCGAGATGCAGCGGCTCAAGGACGAGGGCAAGATTCGCTTCGTGGGGTGTTCCAACTTCGGCCCGCGTGACCTCACGGAAATTCTGGCGCTGGAGCACGTGGAGATCAACCAACTGGCTTACAATCTGCTCTTCCGCGCCATCGAATACGAGATCGTGCCGTTGTGTGTGGAACGTCAGGTGAGCATCGCGCCGTACAGCCCGCTGCAACACGGCATCCTCACCGGCAAGTTTGCGACGCTGGCGGACATCCCCGACGAGCGCGCGCGGACACGTCACTTCGCCGCGGCGCACCGCTCCATGGCACGCCACGGTGGTCCGGGCGCAGAGGCCGAAACCGCCGCTGCGCTGACCGCCATCCGCGAGATTTGCAATGACGCCGGTCTGCCGATGGCGCAAGTCGCGCTGGCGTGGCTGCTCGAACAACCCGGCGTCGCCACCGTCATTGCGGGAGCGCGCAACCCGGCGCAGGTCCACGCCAACGCCGAAGCTGCTGCGCTCAAACTGCCCGCCGACATGGTTGCGGCCCTGACCAAAGCCACCGATCCGCTCAAAGCCGCCCTCGGCCCGAACCCGGATATGTGGCAAAACGACGCCGATTCACGGATGCGATAAGAGGAAGAGGGGGTGACAAGTGGAATGAAAACTTTTCACCACGAAGGGCACGCAGGACACAAAGAATTTGTGTTTTTCTCTGTGAACTCTGGGTGCTCTGGGGCTATTTTCAGAGCGGTGGAATGAAAACTTTTCACCACGAAGGGCACGCAGGACACAAAGAATTTGTGTTTTTCTCTGTGAACTCTGGGTGCTCTGGGGCTATTTTCAGAGGAGGAGTATACGATGACCAGGTTAAAATTAGGCGTTATGGCCCCGTTGGAACATGGGGCGGAAGAAGAACTCAAGCGGGTTCATGATTTTGGACTTCCGACATGCCAGGTGGTATGTTGGCAGCGCGATCTGTTCACCCCGCAGATAGCCGACCGGTTGGTCGCCGCGGCAGCGCAGTACCAGGTAGAAGTGACGACGATCTGGACAGGCGTGCCGGGGCCGCACGTTTGGGATTTTGTGCAGGGGCCGGTCTCCATCGGCCTCGTGCCGCCGGAATTCCGCGTCGAGCGGGTTGCTACGCTCAAGGAGGGGGCAGACTTCGCGGCGCGGGTGGGCGCACCGAGCATCACCACGCATGTCGGATTCATCCCGGAGAATATGACCGATCCCCTCTATCCCGGCGTATTGGACGCCCTCCGCGAGGTGGTGGAATACTGCGGGGAGCGCGGTCTGGAATTCTGGTTCGAGACCGGGCAGGAGACGCCGGTTGTCCTCCTGCGGGTGATCGAAGACCTGGGATATGACAATCTGGGTCTCAACCTCGATCCGGCGAACTTGCTGATGTACGGCAAAGCCAACCCGGTTGACGCCCTGGATGTCTTCGGCAAGTATGTGCGCGGTGTTCACGCCAAGGACGGGGAATATCCTACCGGCGGTCGGAAGTTGGGGATCGAGAAACCGCTCGGTGAAGGGCGGGTCAACTTCCCGGCACTCATTTCCAGGCTCAAGGAGCTTGGCTACACCGGTGCGTTGACCATCGAGCGCGAAATCGGCGGTCCCCAACAGATAGCGGACATCAAGCACGCCATCGCCGTGCTGTCAAAACTCGCCTGATTTCAGTCCCCCGGAATCGTGACCGGCGTCAAACGTAATCCGCAAAAAGTGTTATACTTACGGGGAGAGCAAATTGCCAAGTCGCCAATGAACCCGGAAGCGGGCAAGCCGCGCTCCACAAGCAGGAGTACGGGGACGCTGGCGTGCTTCGAGCGCAAAGTTTGCTCCCTGGTTGAACCTGCCCCGGTCTTCTCGGACCTGTCAGGTTTCAAGCTATCATCAACGTGTAGGGCAACATTGGTGTAGAACTCATGGTTAAATTACTACTCAGGTTCATAGCTGTCGCACGTCTGGCCTTAAAACGTCTGTGGAACCATCCCGGCCTGACATTTTTGGCCCTTCTGGGCATCATTTTTTCCGTTGGACTGGTCAACAGCGCCTCGTTCTTCGCCAAAGCGGTCGATCAAGTCATTCTGGATCAAGAATTGTCGAAATTCAGTGAGATGACCGGGCGGCCGCCGTTCTCGACCAGTATTTATACCTTTTCCTCCAGTCGTGTCCCCATCTCCCTGGTGGATGCGGAGAACCTGTCAAACCACGTCGCCGACACGCTGTCATCAGAAGTGGAGCTGCCTCTGACACACGTGGGCATCGAAGTCCACAGCGGCAACATGATGCTGCGCCCCATCGAGGGCGCGACGTATGCCACCGGTAAACAAGATTACCTGGAGTCCACCGACCTCGTGTACATCGCCAGCGTCGCCGATGAACTGAACATCCTCGAAGGAGAGCCGCTGGACGAGAATAGCACGTCCGGCGAAGCGCTGGATGTGTGGATGCACACGCGCATGGCCGAAAAGATGGGCGTCAACGTCGGTGAGGAGTTCAATCTGAGCGTCAATGTCGTCGCCGAGCCCATCCGCATTCGCGTGCGCGGTTTCTGGCAGGCCAAAGACCCGACGGCGGATTTCTGGTTCGAGAATCCGGACGCCACCCTGCAAAACAAACTTCTGGTGCGCCGTCAGGACTACATCAACCTGGTGGAACCTCTCGTCCCGGGGAAAACCTGGTACATCAGTTGGCATATCATCCTGGACGAGAACGAAGTCCTGCCCGATAAAACGGTCGAATACATTGAGGGATTCCAACGCGGCATCGTGGTCATTAACAAATATCTGCCCGATGCGCGGATCAACACCCCACCCCTGGACCCCCTCAAAACTTTTGTCCAACGCGGCAACACTCTCACTATCCTGCTGCTGGGATTCAACATCCCCGCGTTTGGCTTCTTGCTCTATTTCCTGGTTCTGACATCCGCCATTATTGCGCGTTGGCAGGTACACGAGACGGCTACCCTGGTCAGCCGGGGGATGCGTTCTTCCAGCATCCTCACCTTGACGACGGTCGAAGAATTGATCCTTTTCCTTCTGGGAACCCCCCTCGGCATAGTTTTGGGGATGGTTTTAGCCAGGTTGATGGGTTACACCTCCAGCTTCCTGACTTTTACTGCCCGCGAACCCCTGCCCGTGACATTGCGCGGTATCACCGTGCCGATGACCGTCCTGGCGCTGGGCGTCACGTTACTGGCCCGTATTCTACCGGCGGCACAGGCCGCCCGCCAGAGCCTCGTCGACGTTGAGCGCGAGCGCGCCCGCCCCCAACAGACGCCCTTCTGGCAGCGCGCTTACCTCGATATCCTTCTATCCATCGTCAGCTACTACGCCTACCGACAATTGCTCAATCGTGGCACCCTGGCGCTTTTGGTACGCGACAAGCCAGAGGACCTTTACCAGGACCCTCTCCTCATCCTGGTACCGGCTTTAGCCATGCTTGCCGTGGCGTTGCTCACACTGCGTATTTTCCCCCTCATTATGCGCGCCATCGACGTGATTGCCAGTCTTACCCCCTGGGCAACGCCCCACCTGGCGCTCCGTCAGTTGGGGCGCGAAAGCCAGGCTTACGTCAGCCCGCTGCTCCTGGTCATTGTGTCTCTGGCGCTGGGCGTTTACACGCTCTCGATGGCGGCAAGCCTGGATCAATGGCTCATCGATCGTATGTACTACAAGGTCGGCACCGATCTGGCTTTCAGCGTCTATCCTCCATGTGCGTTGAGCGACGTCTGCACCACCGAAAGCACCCTCAGCGGCGAGTGGATTCCACTGCCCAGCCAGTTCGATGCCTTAGAGGGTGTCAAAAAGACAACGCGAGTTGGCAATTACAGCATGTCAACTTCCCTACCCGGCAGTGGCGATATTCACGGACACTTTATGGCCGTGGATCGCATAGACTTCAGTTCCGTCGCCTGGTTCCGGGGCGATTTCGCCGCTGAATCCCTGGGCGGGTTGATGAACCGGTTAGCCCAATGGTCCAACGGCATCCTCGTCCCCGAAAAACTCTTTGAAGAAAATCACCTGCAAATCGGCGACGACATCTCCGTGCGGATCGGCATCAACTACGAGCTCACCGTCAATTCCCAATTCAAGGTCGCCGGCACCTACAAGTACTTCCCCACCGTCTACGATGATGACATTGTTTTCATCGGCAACCTGGACTATCTCACTTTCTATATAGGCATGGTCGTCCCCCACAATCTGTGGATGCGGCTGGACGAAGGGGTGAAGGGAGAAGATGTGCTCAAACAAGTTCGTACCCTGAACCTCGTCGCCAACGCCTCAGGCGACGCGCCGGCGCTCATCGCCGCGGAACAGGCCCAATTCGAGCGCGTGGGCGTCTTCGGGACGTTGTCGGTGGGCTTCCTTGCGTCGGTTATTATGGCCGCGATGGGCCTGCTCATCTATACCTACGCCTCGCTGCAAGATCGAATCCGGCGCTTCACTATCCTCCGCGCGATGGGATTGCAACGTCGGCAGATCAGCGCCCAGGTGATTATGGAATACCTGTTTTTGACATCGTTTGGCGCCATCGCCGGCGCCTTGATCGGCGCGGGGGCTTCCCATTTCTTCGTTCCCTTGTTCCGAGTCACCGGCGAGAAAAATGTCCCCTTGCCCACGTTGTTGCCGATTATCGCTCAGGACAAAGTGCTGCAATTGATCCTCGTCTTCGTGGCTTTCATCGTGCTCGCCGAAGTCCTGGTCATCGCCCGGGCGCTCTCACAACGCGCTTATACCCTGTTGAAAGGGGTTTGGGGATAACCATGCCGTCTGAACCTGATCCAAAACAAAAACCCGGCTACGACGAAACGCCTGATGCCTCCGCCGATGCGGACGATGAAGCGCCGGAGTCGCGCTGGCAACCGGCGGAACTACGCCCCCGTTCCGGCCAACCCGCCGGCGGCGAACCGACCGTGCGTTTGCCCGTCCCCGGCGCCGCGCGTCCTCCGGCAGGCAACGTTCCGCCCGCCGAACCGACGCAGCGGATTCAACCCTCAGAAGACTCCGCTCCTTCTTCTCCGGCGGAACCAATTCCGCCCGCCGAACCGACGCGGCGCATTTCGACGTCAGAGCGCTACATCCCGCCGGCGCAAGAGGAGCGCATCCCCCCGGCAGAGCCAACGCGACGAATCGAAGCACAACCACCCACGGCACCCCTTCGCCGTATCCCACCGGCCGAGCCACCCCACCCAACGCCGACCTGGCGCGCCTCGGTATCGACCGACGACGAGCCAACCCAACCCATCCCTCTGATCCGCTCGACGCCGCCGCCGTCCGTCCCCCCGTCAAAGCCGCCATCGGCGGCAATGCCGGCGAAAAAACGCAGCGGACGCGGGGCGACGCTGGTGCTCAATGTGACCCTCGTCGGTGTGGGACTGTTCTTCCTGGTGTTGCTCGGCGCAGTCATCGGTTACATCGTGCTGGCAGCGCAGCTTCCCTCGCCGGACGAACTGCGCGCGCGTCAACCCGACTTCGCCAGCAGCCAAATCTACGCCCGCGACGGGCATCTGCTCTACGAGATCATCGATCCTACCGCCGGAAAACGCACCTACGTCCCCATTTCGCAGATCTCGCGTTACCTGCAACTGGCGACTGTCGCCACCGAGGACCGCAACTTCTACACCCACACCGGCTTCGATCCCGTCGCCCTGATCCGCGCTATCTATTATGCTTTGCAGGAACAGGAGTTCGTCTCCGGAGCCAGCACCATCACCCAGCAGGTCGCCCGCAACATCTTGCTGCCGGATGAAAAGACCGAGCGCACTGCCAGTCGTAAGATCAAAGAGATCGTGCTGGCGACTGAACTGACCCGCCGTTACACCAAAGACGAAATCCTCGAGATTTACCTCAACAACAACAATTACGGAAACCTGGCCTACGGCGTTGACGCCGCCGCGCGCACGTACTTTGGCACCAACGCCGCCAATCTCAGCCTGGCTCAGGCGTCGTTCCTGGCCGGGCTGCCGCAGTTGCCGAGCGTCTACGACCCCTTCCACGGCGGGCGCGACGCCGCACTCAAGCGCCACAAAGTCGTGCTCGCCCTGATGGTCGAAGCTAACTTCATTACCCAGGCGGAGGCCGACGCTGCCGCTGCCGAAATGGATGCTTACGGCTTCCCTCCCATCTACACCGATGTCATACCCGCGCCGCACTTCGTCGTCTACGTGCGCCAGTGGCTCGAAGCCAAACTCGGCGCGGAGGCGCTTTACCGCGGCAGTGGCTTACGCATCTACACCACCCTGGATCGCCATCTCCAGCAGATCGCCGAAGAGGAAGTGCGCAACGGCGTCGCGGCGCTGGCGGAGCGCCACGTCACCAACGGCGCGCTCGTCGCCATCGAACCGGCGACCGGGCACATTCTGGCGATGGTCGGCAGTACCGATTTCTACAATGACGCCAACGATGGACAGGTCAACGTCACCGTGCGTTGCCGCCAACCCGGTTCCGCCATCAAACCGCTCACCTATCTGGCTGCGTTCGAGAAAGGCTGGACACCTGCGACCATCCTCTGGGACATCCCCACCACCTATACCGACACCGCGGGCAACGTCTACCAACCCGTCAACTACGACGGCAAATTCCGTGGGCCGGTGGCGGTCCGCACCGCGCTGGCGAACTCGTTGAACATTCCGGCGGTCAAAACCCTGGAATTTGTCACCGTCGATGGGCTGTTGAACATCGCCGAACGCCTGGGAGCGACCTCGCTGGTTTCGCCGCAATTGGAATGTCCCGACTATCCCTACGACACCCGGCCGTATTACGGACTGGCCCTGACCCTCGGCGGCGGCGAGATGAAGCCGCTGGAATTGACCGCCGCTTACGCGGCCCTGGCGAACGGGGGCCTCTATATGCCGACGCAACCCATTCTGTGGGTCGAGAACACCAAAGGCGAAGTTCTGATCGACAACCGCCAGCCCCAGGGCCGGCAAGTGGTCGCGCCGGAGACGGCCTACCTCATATCGAGTATATTGTCCGATGCCAAAGCGCGCTGCCTCGTTTTTAGTTGTCCCAACAATCTGGAATTAGCCGACCGGCCGGTGGCTGCGAAGACCGGCACCACCAACGACAACCGTGACGCCTGGACGGTGGGCTATACGCCCAATCTCGCCGCGGGTGTGTGGATCGGCAACAACGACAATTCGCCCATGGACGGTGTGGCCGGCGCGGGCGGCGCTGCGCCGATTTGGAATGCCTTCATGCGCCACGCCCACGAGTCAGTCCAGCCGCAGAGCTTCCCCCGGCCGGCGGGCGTCATCGAACGCGAAATCTGCGCCCTCTCCGGCGCGGAACCGTCACCCTACTGTCCCGAAAAGCGTGTGGAGGTCTTCTCGACCAGCAACCTGCCACCCAAAGCGGATCAGGACTGGTTCCAACAAGTGGAAATCGACGGGAACAGCGGCTTGCGCGCCAATGAATTCTGCCGCGCTAATGTTTTCACGAAGGTGATGGTCGTTGTGGATTACATCCAGGATCCCAGCGGGCAAAACTGGATGCGGCAGTGGGCTGCGGAGCGCGGGATGGAGGTCGCCCCACGGGATTACTGCACTGCCGGTGAAAAATCGCCGGAGGTCAGCATCACGTCGCCGAAAAATGGCGAGGAGGTTCACGGCTGGGTGGAAATCAGAGGGACCGTGGATTTTGAGGACTTCGATCATTACGAAATCACCTATGGCGTCGGCAACAATCCCCAGGATTGGGGCTGGATCAGCGGTCCGCATCTGGCCCAGGTACGCGATGGGTTACTCGGCCAGTGGCAAATCCCGGTGGAGATGACGCCGGGCGTGTATTCCCTGCGCATCGTCGCCTATAACCGACGCGGCGCGAAATTCGAGACCCGTGTGCAGGTCAACGTCGTCGGCCCAACAGCGACGCCGACGTCCGAAACCACGCCCACGGAGACGCCAACCTTCACCGCGACGCCGACCACGACGCCGACCTCAACTCCGACGCTCCTGCCGCCCACGGAGACGGCGACCCCCACGGAGACTCCTACCCTTCAGTTGCCGACGGAGACACCCACCCCCACAGAGACGCCCAGTCCAACGCCCACCGTCGAGTTACCGTCTCCCGAACCGCCGACGGACACCCCCACGCCAGGAACATCAACGACGCCGTGATGGGTTAACGGTAGCGATTGCCCAACGCCCCGGACAGTTTTAGAGTCGCGGGGCGTTTTTTGTATGCTCACCCCACCGAAAATAAGGCTACGAAAGTCAAAGGAGGCGAAAAAATGGGGGTGTGGCGACGCCCCCTACAAAAATCCCCCTTCCCTGGGGAAGGGGAGCAGAGGAGATGGGCTGATAGAGACACACATAGCTCCGTCATCCAAAAGCACCCGGCACACCAAAATCCACGCCAAACCTACTATAGGGAATAAGTTGTTTCGCCAGGTTTACCAGCCCGAATAGATACCAAAAGGGTTGGAAGATGACTGCTCAGCGCTCGGGGATTGGCCCCAGGATGGATACCAGGAACTGCCGGATTTGCCTGTCCCACAGGAACCAGTCGTGATGGCCATCTTCCTCGTGATATTCGGACGGCACGCCCAGTGACTGGCAGGCAGCGTGGAAGTAGCCACTGAGCGGGTATAGGTCCTCCTGGCGGCCAACGGCGATGAACAGGCGCGGTAGAATCGACGGGTTTTGGGCGGCGCGCTGCAACCAGGCTGCCGGGTCGTGCTCACTCCCGGCGAGTTTATCCAAGTCGCCGAACAGCAGAGCAAACTCCTCGCGACGCTTGTCGTTGGGATCGAGCTTGAGAATCTCCAGCGACAGCACCCCTGAAAAACTGGCGGCGGCGGCGTACAACTCCGGGTGCAACAGGGCGGCCTTGAATGCGCCATAGCCACCCATCGAATCGCCGGCGATGAAAGTGTCTGCCCGGCAGGGCGCTAACCCAAAGATATCAGCCAGGTAACGCGGCAGTTCCCCGGTCAGGTATGAAAAATACTCCTGACCGTTGGGCTGGTCGGTGTAAAAACTCCGCCCCACCGAAGGCATGATCACTACCAGTCCATAGGCCGACGCCAGCGTTTCGATGGCAGTATAGCGCTGCCAGGCGCTGCCATCTTCGCTCAGCCCGTGCAGCAGATATAGGACCTTGCGTTTAGCGACAGGTATTCCCTGCATTTCGCCGGGATCAGGGAGGATGATATACAGCGGCAGGTTGACCTTGACGGTCTCAGGGACATGGTCAAGACGTATAAGCGCCATGTGACATCTCCTTATGCGTTGGTCGATTCAACCGGAATGGCCTCAGGCCCTTTGAAGTCGATGAACCACGAGAAGGCAAAGCTGATCACCATCAGGACGGGCGGGACGATGGTCATCAAGAAGCGGGCAGCCTGATCCGGATGCAAACCGGGATTGTCGCCGCTTTCGAAGCCGTAAATGCGGGAAACCAGGAGATAGGCAACGCTGGTGAAAAGGCCGTTGAGGCGGTTCATAAAGCCCATGGCATTGGAGATGATACCCTCCCGCCGCAAGCCGTGTTTCTGGGTGTCCTCATCCATAATCTTGGCGCCAATCAAGTCCATAGTGGTGATGACGCCCGCAAAGCCGAAGCCCACAAACGCCGCGAAGATGATCGCCGTCGTCAGGTCGGAGGCGAAATACAGGGGGATGAAGGTGAAAGCCAGAACCGCCAGGGACGTCCGCCAGGCGGGGAGCAACGAAAACTTCCTGACCAGCCAGGCCCAGACGGCCACTCCGGCAATGGCGACGATCAACACTGCCGCCAGCAGGAAGGTGGACCGCCCGCTGGAAAGCCCAAGGGCATATTGGACATAAAAGGCCACCGAGGCCAGCACGAGCGACATAGCCGCACTGTAAAAAGCGTTCGCCAGACCGGCGACCCAAAATTTCTTGTTGGTCAACAAGTCCTTGAGCGCCTTCCACAGGCCGGGCTTGGCCTCCTCCGGCTCGGGCTCCTTTTCCCGGCAGGTGAAGGTCATGTACAAGATGACCGCGCCGCCGAGAATGCCGTAAATGATAGCCGTCAGCCCGTAGCCCAATTTTTCGGTCACCATAGGGGTCAGGGCGATGCTGATGATCATCGCCACCAGTTGGAAAGCCTGGCGCAAAGCGTTTGTCTTGGCGCGGCTGACGTCGTCGCGGAACAACTCGGGGAACAGCGCCCCATAGTTGGCGTTGATGACCGAATCCAGCGTGCCGGTCAGGATGTAGAAGAGCATCCCGTAGGCGAAGATAGCATCGCCCCTCAGAAAGGCCGGAATGTTGTAAAAGGCGATGAAGAACAGGATCAGGAGCGGGGTGCCGATCACCAACCAGGGACGCCGGCGGCCCCAGCGGGTGCGCGTCCGGTCGGAGAGGAAACCGTAGATGGGGTTGTCAATGGCGTCAATGAACGTGTAAATAAACAGCATAGCCGCCCATTGCTGAGTGGTCACACCCAGGCCGAGTACATAGAAGGTGAAGGCAAACGTTTTGAGCATGTTGATCGGGATGGATGTGCCGAACATACCGATGGCATAATTGAAAGACTTGTTGCGTTTTTGCGACATGAAACAAACCTCCGGATAAAGTGAACTCATTTTTCCACAGTTGCCACGATGATGCCGTCCTCTGTTAAACCAAGATTCGCGTAGCGCCCTGCCGCACTCCGCCAGCGCAGATTGAAACCCCAACCGTGCCAGTCCCACACGGAAAGGGTACGCTGCGTGGCGTCCGGGCCATCGCCGGGCTGCGCCGATTCCAGCACGATCAGTTCCTCCACACCGTCGCCGTCCACATCTGCCAGCGCGACCTCGTGGATGCTCTGGGCCACGGCCGAGCCGCCCCAGAGCACCTTGACCGCTCCACCGCGATGGCCGATGATGAAGGGGTGACTGGCGAGGACACCCGCGTCGTCGGGCTTCCAGAGCGCTGCCAGGATTTCGTAGCGCCCGTCGTCGTTGGGATCGCCCAGAGCCGCGTCCGCCACGTGCCACGTCGGATCGCTGTGCCAGATTTCGACGCCGCCCTGCAAGACATGCAGTGTCTCATCCTCGCGCAGGATTGTCTCCGGGACGCCGTCGCCGGTCAAGTCGATGGCACCCTCGCTAAAGGGGGCGTTTGCATTACCGGCAGGAGGATCCATGGCCCAACACGTCTGCCGGTCGCAGGCAAAGCCCACCTGCTGCGCGGAACACGGCAGGGAGGCCAAAGTCGCCGTCCCCAACGCGACCAGGGCCAGCAGCGCAATGGGAAGTAATCTCCGCACGCGCACTTACCATGCGGGGCGCGCGTTGGCGACAACGATGCGGGTGACCATCCAATCCTCACCGTCACCGGTGCGCTCCAGGGTATAGGTCACATCCAGAGAGTAAGGCCCGCGCGTTCCAATCTCCTGCATATCGTTCTCGTTGCCGGTCTCGGCGGGATGCGCCGTACCACTGTAGGCGTAAAGCGTATCCTGCCAGGCCTCGCGCACCGTGACCACAGCCAGGGTTGCGGATTGCAGGTCGAAGGAGCGGTAGTCGGTCCCCATCCATTGCCGCCCCTCGAAGTGCTTCTGGGCCTTCAGGGCGTTGATTTCGGCAGTGATGAAGTCCAGAGCCTCACCGCCCGCCCACCGGTTATACTCCGACGCCACATATTGCGTGTCCAGGTAGAAGACAGCGTTGACCCAGGCACGCTGGAAAGCATAGAGCGCGCTTTGCAGATCGCTGTACTCGCCTTCCGGCGTAAAGAAGCTATCGATCCAGTCGGGTTGTGGCGGCGCCGTGCCGTCGTCCAACATCCTCCGCCACTTCTCGTCGGTGAGACGATCATCGGCAGGCCATTGGAACTCGTAGTATGAGAAGATGCCGCCCTTGGCAACCTGCAAGCGCAGGCTGCCATCCTCTTCGACCAAGGGGACGACGACATGGATCTCGCCGATGCGTCCGACGCCCTCTTCCAACACGGTAGGGTTAGGGATACCGTCGCCGTCGGGGTCGGGATCGGTGGCGACGTCGGCGATGACCGCCGCCTGCGGGTTTTCCTCCATGGAGGGGGTTCCCCCGGGTTCGCCTGCCGGCGTGTCGGCGGAGGCCATCACCAGATGTTCCAACTCGCCGCCATAGTAGCGGATGCGCTCGTGTTCATCCTCGGTGAGCGGAATTCCCTGAAGTTGTTTTTCCGCCATCTGCTTGAGCGCCAGCGCCAGCTCCTCGATGCTGGCGAGGTTGTCGGCGTCCGTCTTGCCCAGCAAGCTGCGGGAAGCAAGCCCCTCGCGGGTCATCGCGGCCAGCGCCGCCACCCGCGCGTAGAACTCCGGGACAGGCTCCACGTAGCCTCGCGCCGGAAGCGGATCAGGCGGGGTGGGCATCCAGCCGGCGCCCATCTCGGCATAGGTCTGCTTGGCGTAGAGGATGGTGTCATGCTTCAGCTCGGCCCAACTGCCCAGGACGGTGTGCAATTGCTTGTCGCGCCACGCGATGGACTGCATAAAGGTGGGATAGCCTGCGCCGGGTGCTTCCAGGAGCGGGTAGAAGGTGTAAAGCCAGCCATTGTAGACCGTCTCCGTCCAATCCTGCTCCGTGAGGCTGCCGATCCAGGCGCGCATCTTGTCCATCTGCAGGGTGTAGCTCAGATACTTTGTGTCGCCCATCGAATCCAACAGCTCATAGGCGCGCTCCGATCCCATCGCGGCGAAGAGGTCCAGCCCCTTAGGCAGCCCGCGACGCTCGGTTGCGGTACCCACATTGCGGTAGATGAGCTGGCGGAAGATGTAGGCGTCAGGCACGAAGCGCTGTCCCATGAAGCGCAGGCCCTTGGTCTGCCTGGTCTCCTCATCCGAGGCGGCGATGACCAGGCCGAGGATGCGCGGGGCGGGCAGCGCGTCGGTGGCGGCGATGAAGGTGTCCAGTTTGGCGTCATCTGCCAGTGTCGCCAGCGCCGGATTCTCGCCGTAGACGGCATCGATCACCGGGATGTAATCAAGTGCGGTGAGGTCGTCACTGCGCCCGACGAGGAAGGCGGTGGGGTCGTAGAGGTCGGCCCAGGCATCCAGCGCAGGGCGTCCGTTCACCTGGGTGTTGCGCAACGCCCGCACCAACAGCAGCGCGGAGCGGGTCTCCGCCCGCCCGATGGCGGCGTCATCGGTCTTCAGGCGGAAAGTCATGCGCCCGTACCACATCATGCTCTTGAAATAGGCTTTCAGCGCGTCGCTGCGCGTGTAGTGCCCGCGCGGGATGTACTGCGTGTAGTCCTCACCGTATGCCAGACCGGGGAAGATCGGCGAGGGCAAGAGGCCGGCCGCCGCTTCGACGTTGCCGATTTCGGCTTCCGCCAATTCGGCGGCGTAGTCGGGGATGGGGAAGGCGGGGTCGGCGAGCCGTCCGCTCACGGCGATGAAGGCGACGGTGCGCAGGGCCGCATCTTCCCACGGTGTGCCGCGTAACTGTTGGTATTGTGCATCCGCTTCAACGATCAAGGCACTGTTGAGAGCTTTTAACAACGGGTAGAAGTACTCGCTCTCGGCGGTGCGCAGCGTCTTGTCGAACATCAGATGATAGACGTGCAGCAGCGAGTCGCTGGTGACGAAGATGGGAACGTTGGCGTAGCGCGCCTTTTCGTAGACGGTGAAGAATTCCTGCTCCTGCAGGCCAGGGCTGGCGACGACGCCATCGCGGGCGAGACGGGCAAGTTGATCCGTCGAAAGCGGCATGGCGATGTGGACATTGCTCAGGTCGGGGGCGACGGCGGGCCAGACGAGCGCGGGGGTAACGGCCACCGGCTGCGGGTTATACGGCGCGAAGACCGATTTGGCACGCGGCTGAACCGCCGGGATGTTCGGCGGCGTCGGCGTTGGCGCTTCCGGGGTGATTTCGGCGGTGGCAGTGGGCGGTGTCACAAGGGTAGCGGTGGGGCGTGTCTCCGTAGTGGGGGAGGGCTGTGTCGTCGGGGACGACAGTTGACAACCCAGGATCAGAGCCAATGCCAGCGTGATCAAGGTCAAACGCATCATGGAACCAGAATGGATTTTCATAGAGCATCCTCCTCAATATCAAACGTATCTATTCAGGCTGGTAAACCTGGCGGAACAACTTATTTAGGACTTACGCAATAACAATGTTTTTCCACGAATGGAACTTCCAAGATCACCCTGTCCCGCAAGTGTTGGCGAGTCACGGATATGATCTGTTGCGTGTTCATCAAGTTCTCGGGATGCCACAACCTATCCGTCTTGTCATATCATCCATAAAAAGGGGAGAAGTGGGGATTTGACCCCCACCCCCAGTTTCCGAGAAGACACAAGAAAACTCATACGGGCGTGAGTCGCATTAAGTAGGACTTACGCAAATTTCCGTTTGTAGTGACGGCTTTAGCCGTTCTTAGCTCCTAAGAGACGCCTAAAGGCGTCACTACAAATCCTCCACCGCTTGATTCGAACCAGGCTTGCGTAAGTCCTGTAAGTATAGAATGATCCTTTGAAAGGTCAAACGGAAGTAACTATTCAGCCACCTTTGCCAGGTGGCGAACGGGACTTTGGGGAGGGCACATAATAGGTTACCCCTTCGGCAGGTGCTGACCCTCTCATCCCCTAACCCCCTTCTCCCCCGCCAGCGGGGAAGAAGGGGGCAAAAGGGGGGTGTGGCGACACCCCCACCCAAAATCCCCCTTCCTGGAGGGAAGGGGAGCAGAGGAGATGGGCTGATAGAAACACGCCTATCTTGTCATACAGAAGCACCTGGCCTACCAAAGTCTACGCCAAACCTACTATAGGGAATAAGTTGTTTCGCCAGGTTTACCAGCCCGAATAGATACAAACGGAATTGGTCTTCATGCCCAAAATATGGCGGCAGTCCTGTCGCTTGATTTGACACAATGCCCTTTCATGGTATGATACATCCGTTATTGTAACGGATTATAGCATCACACAAAGGGGGGTATCATCAGTAAACAAAAGTATCGCGTCAATCGAGAAATTCGCGCACCAGAAGTTCGCGTTATCGATGCAGAAGGCGGTAACCTGGGCGTCCGGCCCACCGCCGAAGCCATCCGCCTGGCTGCCGAGGCCGAACTTGACCTGGTGGAGGTCGCGCCTAACACGGAGCCGCCGGTGGCCCGCATTATGGACTTCGGAAAATTCGTGTACGAACAGGCCAAAAAAGAGCGCGAGGCTCGCAAGTCGCAGAAACAAGTTGAGGTTAAAGAGATTCAACTGCGACCTAAGACCAACGATCACCACACCCAGTTCAAGGTCAAAAGTGCGCGCGGTTGGCTTGAAGAAGGCAACAAAGTCAAAGTTCGTATACGCTTCCGGGGGCGGGAAATCACCTACCCCGAAGTGGCGATCGAACAACTCGAAGAAATCGCCACTGAGCTGAGTGATGTTTCTACCGTTGAACAGGTTCCCCAGTTGGATGGGCGAACGATGTTAATGATCTTAGCGCCGAAAAAGAAAAAGTAGCTGTAGGAGGAACAAAAGTGCCGAAACTAAAGACCCACAAATCAACATCCAAGCGCTTCCGCATTTCGAAGGGCGGCAAGGGAGTGTTGATGCGCACGCGGCAAGGGAAGAGCCATTTCCGCCGCAACAAATCGAACACGGTGCGCGCGATGTTCGACCAACTGCACGTGGTGACCAGTCCAGCCATCAAGCGCCGCGTCCGTCGGTTAACACCCTATTTGCACGAAAAGTCTTAATTCAATCTGAGGTGAAATTGTGAGAGTCAAAGCAGGAATCGTAACACGCCGTCGCCATAAGAAAATCGTCAGGCAGACGAAAGGCTTTTATGGGACGCGCCGTAAGTTGTTCCGACGAGCTAATGAAGCCTGGATGAAGTCTATGGCCTACGCCTATCGCGACCGCCGCAATCGCCGCCGTGACATGCGCCGCCTGTGGATCATCCGCATCAATGCCGCCGCCCGTAACAACGGCGTCTCCTACAGCCAATTGATCAACAGTCTCAAAAAGGCCAACATCGTGATCGACCGCAAAATACTGGCGGAATTGGCCGTCAATAACCCCACGGCCTTTGCCGCCGTGGTGCAGACGGCTACCCAGGCATAGTCGACACGGTCTTTCGCTATCTGAACAGGCGACGCTGATGCGTCGCCTGTTTTGTTCGGCTTAGCGGTAGCTTGAACTCCTTTCATACATCATCCCCGCAATCCCGTCCGCAACCCGGCAAAGGTAACTGCACAGCTACCTGCTTTTATAATTCGCAATTTCAAGTATCCTATCCCATGTTACCTTTTGGACCCCAACACGACATCCCTAGCGAACTCCAATCAGCGCTGAACAAACGGTCATAGTAACTATTCAGCCATCTTTGCCAGGTGGCGAACGAGACTTTGGGGAGGGCACATAATAGGTTACCCCTTCGGCAGGTGCTGACCCTCTCATCCCCCAACCCCCTTCTCCCCCGCCAGCGGGAAAGAAGGGGGCAAAAGGGGGGTGTGGCGACACCCCCACCCAAAATCCCCCTTCCTGGAGGGAAGGGGGGAAGGGGGGAAGGGGGGATGGGCTTATAGAAACACGCATATCTTGTCATACAGAAGCACCTGGCCTACCAAAGTCTACGCCAAACCTGGCATAGGGAATAAGTGGCTTCGTCAGGTTTACGAGCCTGAATAGATACCGGTCATAGACCGAAGGAGCACTCGTGGAACGTAAATATGCGGAACTTGAAGATAACGACCTGGCACAGTTAGCGCATGAAGACCATGACGCCTTCGAGGTTCTTTACTATCGCTATGTGACGCCCATTTACCGGTATTGTTACGCCCGCACCGACAACGTCGCCGACGCCGAGGATCTGACGGCGCAAACGTTTCTGGCAATGCTGGAATCTATCCACCGCCTCCGGGGACAGCATAACTTCCCTGCCTGGCTCTTCGGCATTGCGCGGCACAAATGCGCCGACCACTACCGGCAAGCCTATGCCATGCGTCAAGAGCCTCTCGGGGAGGTTGAACCCGCCGACCCGGATTTAGAGAACACCGAAGAACGTCTGTTCCGCGACAGTATTTTGGAATGTGTGGAACACCTGCTTGCGCAGCTCAGCCCCGACCGACTGGAAGCGCTACACCTGCGCTACTGGGGTGGATTGAGTACGCGGGAAGCTGCTAAAGTGATGCAACGCAGTGAAGCCGCACTTAAAATGCTTATTTCGCGTGCTATCTCAGATTTGAGAGAAAGATGTGTGACATCATGAATAAAATGGAGAATCAACCTATCAACCCGCTCAACGATCCGGTGGAAGAAGCACTGCAACGCAAAGTCGCCAGGATCAACCCGGACCCCAACTTCGTGACCCGGCTCGCTATGCAGTTGCGCCGTGCACGCCAGCTACGGTCGGCCCCCGCGCCGCGCCGTGCGCCCCTGTGGGGCTGGCTTAGCGCAGCGGTCGCCATCCTTTTGGTGGTCACCCTGGCCACCCATGCGCTCTGGCCCGGCGGAGAGAAGCTCCCGGCAGGTACATCCGAGGTCGCTCAGACCCTGCCCACCTCCACATCACAGTCCGCAGCGACCTCTACTCCTGCAACGGCGACACCCGCCGCTCCCACCGCCGAACCCGAACCAGCCTTCGCCGCCGATCTACCTCCCGCCGTCGCTGCGGCCGTGCCCCGCCCCGGCGAGGAAGTCAACACGCAGGCCGGCATCCTCCTGCGCTTCAGCCGCGCGATGAACCGCGCCAGCGTCGAAACCGCACTGCGCGTCACGCCGGAAGTCGCAGGGACGTTCACCTGGCAAGACGACCGCACCGTCATTTTTAAGCCCAAAGTCCTCACAGCAGGAACCCGCTACAACGTCTCGCTGGACGTGACGGCTCAGGCCGACAACGGCCTGCCCCTCACCGGCGACCTGGCCTTCAGCTTCTCCACCCTTGACACGCTGACCGTGACCCACATAACGCCCGTCGATGGCAGCACTGACTTGCGCGGTGACGTGCCGGTGCTCGTCGTTTTCAACTACCCCATGGTGCCCATCAACTGCACGGGACAGGTCGCCGATGACGCTGCCGGCTGTCCGGTACTACCGCTGACCTTCAACCCGGGCGTAGTAGGACAGGGAACGTGGATCAACACCAGCGCCTATCGCTTCGATCCACTGCCCGCCTGGGACGCCGGGACGACGTACACGCTACAACTTCCCGCCGGCGTGACTTCCATCGCCGGAGCCACGCTGGACGAGGCCATCACCCGGACATTCACCACCGCACCGGCTAAAATCATCCGCATCGAACCGGCCGCCTGGAGTACGAATACTCCGCTTGAGACCGGCGTGCGTGTCATCTTCAACACGCCGATGGACGCGCCGGCCACCGCTGCCGCCTTCAGTCTGAGTGCTCCCGGCGGCGCCGCCGTCCCCGGCAACATCACCTGGGAGGATAACAACGCGACGCTGGTGTTCACCCCGACGCAAAACCTGGCGCTGGATACCAACTATGTTATCCGCGTCACCGACCAGGCGCAGGCCGTCAACGGCGGAGCCATAAAGACAGGCCAGGACGCCACCTTCAAAACAGCTCCCTACCCCGGCGTTGTGAGCATCAAAGGCACGGATGAGAGCACGAGCGGGAACACGTTGAGCTACTACGAGTCCCTCCGTGTCCAGTTCCGTGGCTTGATCGACCCGGATACGCTCGACGGGCATTTTCGGCTGACCGAAAACGGCACTCCTGCCGCAGTGACCTTCTGGTGGGACAATTACGAGAACAGCAACTCCGCTTTCATTCAATGGGACAAAACTCCCGGCGCGGAATACTGCCTCACCGTGCTGCCCGGCATCGCCGACCTTTACGGTAACACCATCAACGACGAAACCACCACCTGCTTCACCGGCGGCGACATGCCAGCGATGTTTATGGCCGCGACGCGCCAGACCACCATCGCCCTCGATGCGGCGGAGGCAGCGCGGCTCTACTTCGTCGCCGTGAACACGCCCCGCGCCAACTTCACCCTTTCGACCATGCCCGAAGTGGGTTTTATGGACTACGAGGGCGTAGCCGGGACCGTTCTCCGCCGCTGGACGGTGACGCCGGACACACAGGCCAACGCCGTTGCCGCCATTCCTGTGGATCTGACCGCAGATGGCAGTCCCTTACCGACAGGTTACTACCTCGTCGCGTGGAAGATACCCGACGTAGAGCCAGGGTGGAACGCCCAATTGAGCGTTGCCGTCGTGGATCGCCACGTCACGCTCAAGATGAGCGCCGCCGAGGCCCTCATCTGGGTCACGGACCTGCGCAGTGCGCAGCCCATCGCCGGCGCGCCGGTTCGCCTGCTCGACCGCCTGGGGAGCGAAGTCGGCGCCGGAGTGACGGACGCCGACGGTGTGGCCCGTTTCTCCATCCCTCTACAGAAGGAGCCATGGGACAACTACACGGCCGTCACCGGAACGCCGGGCCAGCCGGGCTTCGGCGTCGCCCGCAAGGACTGGAATGAGGGCGTCTCCGCGTGGGATTTTGACCTCCAGGCCGATTATCAACGCCCATCGACGTTCCAGATGTACCTGCAAACCGACCGGCCCATCTACCGCCCCGCCCACGTAGTCCATGTACGCGGCGTGCTGCGCACCGATAACGACGCGCGCTACTCGCTCCCGCCCGTCGGCCAGACCGTCAACATCGCCGTGCGCAACCCCAATTGGGACATCATCACCCAAACGCAGATGACGGTCAACGACATGGGAACGTTCTCCGGCGAAATCACGCTGGCGGCGGACGCGCCGATCGGGATGTACACGCTGCAAGCCAGCATGCCCGACGAGCCGGACCGCACATGGAACCTCAACTTCACCGTGGCGGCCTACCGCAAGCCGGAGTTCGAGGTGACGGTGACGCCGGAACAGACGCAAATTTTCGATGGTGAATTGCTGCGCACGCTGATCGAGGCGCAATACTACTCCGGCGGCCCGGCAAGCCACGCCAGCATCCACTGGATCGTGCGCGCTACGCCGTTCAACTTCTCCCCTCACGTCGACGGCTGGTGGAGCTGGAGCGCGGGCGACGTCGGCTGGATGGGGTACTACGAGCCAAAGGTGATTGCCGAGGGCGACGCCGTGACCGACGACGCGGGCCGCTTCCTGCTGGAACTGCCCGCTACCCTGGCCGCACTCAGCGACACGGCCACGACCATCGGTTCGCAAAGCTGGAGCGTCGCGGCCACCGTCACCGATGAAACGGGTTTTCCTGTAACCGGCGAAGGCGCGCTGACCGTCCACGCGACACACTTCTACCTCGGCCTCAAGCCACGTTCCTGGGTGTCGCCGGCCGGACAGGAAACCCACGTTGATCTGCTGGCACTGGATGGGGATGAACAGCCCGTCGGCGGGCAAAATGTGATGATCTCCCTGGCGCGACGCACGTGGAAATCCATCCCGTCGACAAAGCCTTACGGCAGCAGCTTTACGTGGACATACACCGACGAGATCGTGGACACGCTCACCGTCACCACCGACGACGCGGGCAAGGCCGAAATCACGCTCACACCCCCGCGCAGCGGCCCCTACGTCGTCCTCGCCGAGAGTCAGGACAGCGCCGGCAAAACCGTGCGCAGCGAAACCTACCTGTGGGTGAGTGGGCCGGAAGCCGCCGCCTGGCAAATGCCCGCAGGGCAGATCAAGCCCGTGGCGGATGCGCAGTCCTACCGCGTCGGTGACACGGCGCGCGTGCTTGTCCCCACCCCCTTCACCGCGCCCTACGAGGTACTGATGACGATGGAGCGCGGCGGGATCATCTCCGTGCAGCGCTTCACCGCCACGGAAACCAATCCGCTCATCGAAATCCCCATCGTGGACATCCACGTGCCCAACATCGTCGTCTCCTTCGTCGTCGTCAAAGGCGTGGACGACACCAACCCGACGCCCGATGTGCGCGTCGGAATGGTGGAACTTAAAGTCGAATCGGTCGAGAAAACGCTCACCGTCGAAGTGACGCTCGACCGTGACACAGCCTACGCACCCGGCGACCGGGCCACGCTCACCGTGTGCACCCTGGACTATCGCGGGCGGCCGGTGCAGGCCGAAGTCGCATTGGCCGTCGTCGACAAGGCCGTGCTCGCGCTGGCCGATCCCAACGCGCCGACGCTGGTGGAAGCTTTCTACCAGCCGCGCCCGTTGGGTGTCTTCACTGGCGACGGGCTGATCGCGCTCTTCAACCGCATCACGGCTAACGTCGAAGCCTTGCAGCAGACCGCCGACCGCATGGCGAAAGAGATGATGATGGGCGGCATCGGCGGCGGAGGCGGTGAGGCCGGGTATCTGGCCGACGTGCGCCAGGACTATCCCGACACCGCGCTGTGGGAAGCGCACCTGAAAACCGACGCCAACGGCGCAGCGCAAGTGAGCCTCGACCTGCCCGACTCGCTCACCACCTGGGTCGCCGACGCGCGCGCCGTCACCGCCGACACGCGGGTGGGGCAGACCACGACGGAATTCGTCGTCAGCAAAGCGTTGTTCGTGCGCCCGGTCACACCGCGCTTCCTGGTCGCCGGAGATCGCACCGAAGTCGCGGCGGTCATCCACAACAACACGGACGCAGACCTGGACGTGGCGGTGGATTTGGAGACGAATCTGCGAATCAGCGACTCAGCGGATGACAGAATCAGCGAATCAGCGAATGAGCAAATCGGAGAATCGGTGAATCAGCGAGTGAGCGTGCCGGCGCATGGGAGAGTGCGGGTGAGCTGGAACGTGGAAGTGCCCACCGATGTGGAGGCGGCGGAATTCACCTTCAGCGCCGCGGGCGGCGGCTACCGCGACGCGGCGCGTCCCACGGTGGGTCGTGAATCCGATCACGCGCTGCCCATCTACCGCTACGAGACACCGGACGTTTTTGGCACATCGGGGGCGCTGACCGAGGCCGGGACACGGCTAGAAGCCGTCGTCATCCCGCCGGACGCCGGGCCGGATAGCTATCTTACTGTGCGCCTGGAGCCGACGCTGGCGGCCGGGATGACCGAGGGCCTCACGTACCTGGAGTACTTCCCCTATGCCTGCACCGAGCAACTGGTCAGCCGCTTCCTGCCTAACGTGGTGAGCTATCGTGCGCTCAAATCGCTAGGCGTCTCGAATCCTGAACTGGAAGCCAGGCTGGAACGCCTGGTTGCCGAGGCGCTGGAAGAACTCTACGCCCGGCAGAACGGAGATGACGGCTGGGGCTGGTGGAAGGACAACAGTCACATACAGGTCACGGCCTACGTCGCCTTCGCGCTGATCCAGACACAGCGCGCCGGGTTCGACATCAGCGCGGACCGGCTACAGCGTGCCCTGAATTATCTGGAAAACTCGCTCGAGCGGGGATTGAGAGGCGACGCACACACGTTGTTGCAATCCTTCGCGCTGTACGTGTTGGTCGAAGGCGGCCACGAATGGCCTGAGGGCGCAGATACGGCGCTGTTCGAGGCACGGGATCAGCTCGAAGTGACCGGGCGTGCTTACCTGGCGCTGGCCCTGGGGCTGAAAGACCCCACCGACCCGCGCGTGGCGACGCTGCTGGACGACCTCCGCGCCGACGCCGCCATCACCGCCAGTGGCGCGCACTGGGAGAGCATCGCCTCCGAATACTGGGTGACATGGACGCGGGCGACGTCCATCGTTCTGGATGCGCTGACCCGGCTCGCGCCCGGCGATCCGCTGATCCCGCAGGCCACCCGCTGGCTGATGGTCGCCCGCAGCGCCGACCGCTGGGAGACGACGCAGGAGACCGCCTGGGCCATCATCGCGCTGACGGATGTGATGCTCGCCACCGGCGAACTCCAGGCCGACTATGCCTGGGGCATGGTGATCAACACCGCACCGCGCGGCGAAGGGCAAGTCACGCCGGAGAACCTGCGCGAACCGGTCGAGATCACCGTGCCGGTGAGCGAACTGCTGCGCGAGTGGCCGAACGCGGTGGAAATCTCGCGCGGCGCGGGCCACGGTACGCTGTACTACAGTGCCAACCTGGCGCTCTACCGTCCGGTAGAGCAACTCGAAGCCGAGAGCCGCGGCATGACCGTGCAACGCCAATACTGCGCCGTCGAAGGCGCGCTCGACGTCCTGGCGTGGGACGAGGACTTCGGGGACTGCGCGCCCGTCCATTCCGCGCGACCCGGCGACCTGGTGGAGGTGCGCCTGACGCTCACCCTCCCGCGGATGCGCAACTATTTCATCCTCGAAGACTTCTATCCGGCAGGGATGGAGCCGGTGGACCCCACGCTCAACACCGAAGTCCAGGAGGGGACGGAACCTGAGACGCGGCGGATCAACACCGGCAACGTGTGGTGGTGGCCCACCTTCGATCACGAGGAACTGCGGGATGAACGCGCCGTCTTCTACGCCCGGCAGTTGTCGGCGGGGACATACCAGGTGCGCTACTTCCTGCGCGCGGCCATCCCCGGCGAGTATCGTGTACTGCCCGCCCATGCGAGCGAGATGTACTTCCCGGATGTGCAAGGGCGTAGTGCGGGGGAACTGTTTACGATTAGCGATTAGCTGACAGCTATCAGCCGTCAGCAGTCAGCCAGAACGGGGAGTTGTAGTCGCGCTTTCCATAGCGCGTTTCCCAAAAGCTGTGGCCGGTCTCCAGACCGCGCCACAGCTTTGAAATACATATCAGATCAAGCCTCGCCCGCCAATCTCTGGGCTGTTCGGTATAGATTTTCACTCATACGGAAACCGGCAGCCCAGAGAGCATCTAACAATGACGTTACTTCAGGCACAAGCCCGCGTTTCTTTGCCGCGATCAATGTACCGATCGTGCCAGTCTTATGAAGGCCGCGTGCTTCTGCCACCCGCCGTCCGCGTCCTTCATCCATAAGCAGCAAATCAGCGCTCAGTTGAAGCGCGAGAGCGATGGCTTCGCTCTCACCGGCATCCAGACGTTCTTGGAGCAATGGAATCGCTGCCACATTAGAGACTTCAACAATGTGGATCCAGGTTGCCGCACGGAGTGCTTCACCCCGCGGTCGTTTGTAACCAGAAGCCGCTACTTCCGCTTGGACAGCTACAGGTATGGATCATTCACCATACAGCGCCCGCAACAGGTTGAATTGTCCAATCCGCGCCAGAGCAATCAAGGGACCGGCGTTAGAAACGACAATCATGCGCGCTCATCCAGAAGCTGGTCTAGTACCGACATTTCGGCCTGTAATTCTTCCGGTGATTCGGTGAAGTAGTTAATGGCGTTCTGCGCTAACAGTTGAACGAAAGCCAGTTTAGAAATGCCCAGGAGTTCAGCCCCTTTGCCGGACGAAATCCGCCCTTCCCGGAACAATTCCAAAGCGATCAGTTCGCGCAGCCGTGGTTCCAACTGGACTTGCGGTACATCTAACGCCCCCAACAAATCACGCGGCACTTGTAAAGCGACGGTCAAGGTCTCACTCATAGGTATCCTCCCTACCCTCATTATACTTGAGTCTGACAAACGGGGCAATAGAGATGTGGCCCGCGTCACTTTACATGCGATAATGTACCAGGGCTTTACACCCATGATGTACCAGGAGTTTACGGCCATAATGTACCACCCATTTACGCCCATGATGTACCAGTGAATTGACCTGTCGGGCACTGCGGCTATCCTTCCGGTGATGCACACACTAACCGGGAGGCCCTCATGTCAGGCAGGAGAATAACAACGATGGAACTACGTGAATTGTTACGGTACTTACAAACTGAACCGAGTAACCGCCAGGTCGCGGCCATGCTGGGCCTGGATCGGCGCACGGTCAAGACCTTGGAGGATTCCGACTTCACCTACGATCCCAGCCTCAAACGCCAGGTCGTCCTGGACTTAGCCACCGGGAACTACATCCGCGAACATCGCAATGCCCTCATCTGCGGTCCCACCGGCGTAGGCAAGACACACCTGGCGCAAGCCCTGGCGCA
>Ga0208940_1000257_pt1 | contig 71067 bp, 68 predicted proteins | sample AD_JPNNA6_MetaG_FD_184445 | JGI IMG/M metagenome (GOLD analysis project Ga0208940, IMG submission 184445) | Active sludge microbial communities of municipal wastewater-treating anaerobic digesters from Japan - AD_JPNNA6_MetaG (SPAdes) (version 2) | ecosystem: Engineered > Bioreactor > Anaerobic... | reverse complement strand
TTATCGGTTAAATCATTATTATCGGTTAAATCATTATTATCGGTTAAATCATTATTATCGGTTAAATCATTATTATCGGTTAAATCATTATTATCGGTTAAATCATTATTATCGGTTAAATCATTATTATCGGTTAAATCATTATTATCGGTTAAATCATTATCTTTAGTATACCATATAGCATTCATTCCAATCTCCTGTGCCGGAATTATATCCATTTCATACCGGTCCCCGATCATTAAACTTTCACATGCAAGTGTTCCGGTTTTAGCTAATGCCATCCTAAAAATATCACGGCTGGGCTTTCTGATTCCAATATCATAACTGTAAAAACTATAATCAATGAATTCGTTTAAATTCAGATACTTCAAAGTCATGTCGTGGCATCGCCCGGGAACAGTTGAATTCGAAATAATACCTGTTTTCATTCCCCTTGATTTTATCTCATTCATGACTTCCCGAATTCCTTCAATTGGCAGCGCAAACCGAGCTGAAGGTTCATGAAATTCAAGAATTAACTCCATAATCAATCCACTGCTCTCCTTAATCTTTTCGGGCAAAAAACTCATTATATCAAATTCTCTTTCAGATTCATCGCGTTTCGATAAACTGCTTACCCATGGATAATAGAAGGTATTCATCAATTCTTCAAACTGTACTTCAATCCCGTATTCTTTAAGTTTTCCATGCATTCTCCATAATCCGATAATATCTTTTTCTTCATCAGTTAAATTGCCCGAATGATAATCAAGAATCGTATTACCAAGATCAAAAAAAACAGTTTTTATCATGAGGTTTCGCTCCATGAATTAGCTTTGTTTATGAATTTAAATTTAAGGAGAAAATAGCTTTTGGAACAAACTTCTCATATTTCAATACAACATGATGTTACAAAGCAATATAGAAACCTAAGCAGTTGTTTTTTCAGAAAGTGCAACCATTTCCGCTGCATGTTTACGCGAAAGTTCTGTAACTTCCTTACCGGCAAGCATACGGGCAACTTCAGTAATTTTTTCATCTCTTGAAAGATTTTTTATATGCGTGAAAGTTCTGTCACCCGACTTTTCCTTACTGACGCTGAAATGATTATCTGACATCGCCGCTATTTGAGGAAGATGAGTGATTACAAGAACCTGCCTTTCTTTAGCAAGAGCTTTCAACTTCTGTCCGACTATCTCAGCGGTTTTTCCGCTGATTCCGGCGTCAACTTCATCGAAAATAAGTGTTTCAACTATGTCGTTTGAAAGAAGAACAGTTTTCAACGCAAGCATGATTCGGCTCATCTCCCCGCCGCTTGCAGCTTTCTTTAACTGCTGAAGCAATTCTCCGCTGTTTGCCGAAAGAAGAAATTCTATTTTGTCTAATCCGTGAGGATAGAGCATGTATATATTGTTATTCATTTCAATTTCGCCGGAAGGATTAATTTCCTGTTTGATTGAAATTTTAAACTCGGTTCCCTGCATATTTAAATCCGAAAGCTCCTTCATCACAAGGCTTTCAAGCTTTTGAGCGGCAGCGGTGCGCTTTTCCGAAAGTTCAAGAGCTTTTACTTTTGTAATCTGAACCTTTTTACGGTATTCATCTGTAAGTTTTTCTCTCATTTCGTCGGATGAGTTTATTGAATTAAGTTCGTTTCTGCTTGTTTCGGCAAACTGAAGCACGTCATTAATCGTGTTTCCGTATTTCTTCTTCATCATCTGAACCAGAGAAAGTCTTTCTTCAACTTCGTTTATACGCGATTCTGAAAAGTTGAGCTTCTCCTGATAATCCCTGAAAAAGACGGATGAATCCTCGAGTGAATAAAGCGCCGATCTGACCGAATCAAGATTAGCCGCGATATTTGCGTCTATCTCAGCGACCGAAGAAAGCGACTGCTCTATTTTTTTTAATCTGGCGATTACTCCGCCGTCTCCGCGAAGATTTTCATTTGCCGCATTTATCTGAGAAAAAATCTTTTCTGAGTTTGAAAGAATGGTTTCTTCTTCCTTGAGAGCTTCGTCTTCATTTAAAACAAGACGCGCTTTTTCTATCTCATCAACAGCAAATGAAAGGTATTCAACCCTGCGTTTCTTTTCCGCATCATTCATTTCTGTTGATTTAATTTTTTCCTTTATCTGAAAGAGATCATTATAACATTCACCGACTTCACCGACCAATGTTTCAAGTCCGGCAAAGCGGTCGAGAATCTCACGGTGCTTTGCAACTTTGGAAATATTCTGGTGCTCATTCTGACCGTGAATATCAATGAGACTTTCCCCGATTTCAAGAAGTTTCGAAACCGGAATCTGAAGTGAATTTGCGAAAGATCTTCCCTTTCCGCTCGAATAAAGTTCACGGCGGAGAACAAGAGTGTCATCATCACATTCAATTCCGGCATCATCAAGAACGTTTTTAATATTCGGAATTCCTCCGATATCAAAATCACCTTCAATTGTTGCACGCTCGAATCCGGTTCTGATGACATCTGTCGTCATCTTATCGCCGAGAACTGCTGAAATAGCATCTATCAAAATTGATTTACCGGCTCCGGTTTCTCCGGTTAATACATTCAATCCGTTTTTAAAATCAATTTCAAGATCTTCTATAAGAACAAAATTCTTTATTCTAAGTCTATTCAGCATAATTCCCCGCGCAAATTTTACGGAAGCTCCTAAATATAATACGTAAGCAAATTTCTTTTTTCATCAATTTCTTAAAATAAATTATCATTTTGATGATTTTGACTCAGCCGTTGATGCCTTTTTAAAAGTGCCGCGGACTTTTTTGAATTCTTCAAGCAAACCGTCGAACTTCGACTGCAAAGAATAAAAAATAACCTGAACAAAATGCTTATCCGATTCGACAAATGTTATGAAATAACGGACTTTTATTCCGTCAACTGAACCTGAAAGAATAATTGATTTCGCATTCATTCCGTCGAGTGCAAGCTCATCATGTTTTTCATATGTCATGTTGGTAACGGTGGAATTCATATTTTTTTTAATTAAATCGGCATAAGCATCAATGTTTTTAATATTATCAAAGTCTTCTTTAGCCTCGACAAAAACCATGAGATATTTTCCCGAAAGATTGCTTCCGGCCTGAATATCAGCTTCATCATTAAGATCATCCATTACAGACCATGAGCTTGGAGCGCTTATCTGAAAATTATTACCTTCGTCTTTTAAAACCTTATCTTTTCCAATATCTAAACATCCGGAAAAAATCACGGCAAAAAAAGCAATAATCAAAGTTTTCTTCATATATCCCCCGAATACATTTTATTACACGAATGGACAAAATCTCACCTTTCTTGCAGAGAAAACAAGTACAAAACGGTTTTATTCAAAGTTTTTGAGAAATTAAACAGGGATAAAAAGAAAGTATATAAAGCAAAGAATACCGGGCATGACTTCAGTCATGCCCGGTTGAAGAATCATAGACCTACAGCATCACCGCTCTTATTGCCGAACGCGGGGTGAACATCAAAACGTACTACTCCGACAAGTACGCCGCTTCCCACAGCTTCTGTAATCATAGAAACCCCTTTGTTTCCAAAACCCGCACAAAGCTCTATTACAGAAACTCCCTCCGCAACGTATTTACGCGCTGCTTCAACAGCTTCTTCGTATGATGACGAACCTGCGATATGAAGAATGTTTCCGCTGAATTCTACTTTCGACCTGCATTTTGAAGCTTCCTTGTCCGGAGCGGCAAAAAGAAATAAAAACTGATTCATAAATCCTCCTCATGAATTATTTTTCATGGAAGAATTATTCTATCTGAACGGCTTGTATTGTAAAAATGCGACATGAAATGTTTATCAGTAAGAAATTCACCGGGAGTCTTTCCGGTGTAATACCGGAAATCACGGATGAAGTGAGACTGATCATAATAACCGCCGTCATAAACTGCCGGAAGATATGATTTACTATGAGTCAGAAGCAGTGAACGGAGCGCCCTCTGAAAACGTGCAGTCCGGTGAAAATACTTCGGCGGGACGCCTACTGCGGAATTTACCAGTCTTTCAATCTGCCTGAAACTCAAAGAGCAATTTCCGCAATAATCCGAAAGCGAGAAATTTTCATCCGCATAATATATGCCTGAAATAAATTCATCCAGCCATTCGTCTTTCTTTTTGTAAATAGAGAGAAGCATCATCAGATTTTTTTGTATTGCGTCAACGCGGTCTTCTATTCTACCAGACGAGAAAACTTCATCAGCGAACTTATTGCCGAATGAATCCCACAATTCTTCTCCTGAAAAAATATTATCAGTAAGTTCAGAAATATTCATCGGAATAAAATGCCTAAATGCGGAAGAACGGAAACGCACTGCTATAAATGATATCTTTGAATCACACGAAAGTTTAATACCGGAATAACGGGTACAGCCTGAATGAAACTTCGGAAGTTTCAGCTTCGATTCTTCCGATATCAGACTGGGCGGATTATCATAGAAGAACAATTCACAGCCCGTTCCAGGAAGAATATCAGGCAATTCATCCTCTTCCGTCCATCCCCATATTCTGTCAACATAGACAGACAGCGGCGCAACCGGAATAATTGAAAACCGGCTCATCGACTATACCTTATGCCGTAATCTTCGCAACAATGGGGATCTTTCTTAAAATACAAGAAACCCCCAGAGATAACACATACGCTGCGGGAAAAAACAGAAAATGTTTTGCTATCATTGGAAGACTTATTCCGGCACAGAGAATCGCGATTCCGGTGACAACGGGAGAATGAAAAATATATATGCCGAATGAATTTTGCGAGATAAAACGCGACAATTTATTTTCTCCGTTAAATTTTTTACCGAATAAAGCAATTAATCCGATAGTTACCGTTAACGCGATAAAAGACTCCCAGATTGAATAAACGGCAGTCTGCCAGTGCAATCCTCCGCTTATCGGAATATCACCTGAAAGTGCACCGCCGAAGATCATAAGGAGCGCCCAAGCAGGAATTCCCGCGATAACTGCAAGCTTCAGATAAACTATATTTTTATCAGAGACGATGCTCTCAAACCAGTTTCTTTCAGCCGAATCTGTTCCGAGAAAAAAGAGAATTATGTATGAAGCAAAAAATCCGAACTGTAGATTTGCCACAGCAGTACCGATTGGAAATATCAGCCTGATCGAAAATGAAAAAGCAGCCGTCATAAGAATCAAAATTAAAATTCTTTTTCCTAAAGGAACCCCAGAGGTTTTTCCGCTTCGTGCAGGAAAAACCTTTCTCATTAAGGCGTATAGCGCGCAGAAAATAAGCAGTGCTTCGGCAAACCATAGAGGACCTGTAGCTCCGACGAAATACATGCCTTTTATCATTCCCGAATAGAAATCGGAAAAACTCATGATCTCATAGAAGAAGAGTCCGTCACGTCTGACATAAAAATATACCATCAATGGATCTATTATAAAAACATAAACCAGAAGAGGAATGCCGAGTCTGAAAAGCCTTTCTTTAAAAAAAGAAAGCGTTCCCTTTTTTTGAAGCGATTTCGCTGAAAAATAACCGGCAAGAAAAAACAAAAACCCCATGAACCACGCCTGCGTAAATGATCCGTACAAACCGAACACAGTACGCGAAACAACATCAAGACCGGCGAAATCTCCTTCAGTATAATACCATCTGCCCATGCCGCTGTATATGACATTTGAATGCATCACAACGACTAGAAAAACGACAAAAGACCGTAGATTATCAGCATACACAAGTCTGTTTTTCATTTACTTAACTCCATTAAATGCGGCATATTTTTTCAGCAGTCAGCCGGAATGCACTTTGCCAATGATTTTGCGGTCTTTGAAATTACCGCTTTCTTATGATCAAAAAATTCCTGCGCAATTCCGGCAATAACATTTTTTTCTTCAGGCAGCAACCGGACAACATTTATCAGTCCCTTCAATGCATGCCCTGCATGCTTTCCTTCATATCTATAAAGCATTTCCCTAAGCAGCGGATACGCTTTCTCAGCTTCAGTTTTTCCAACTCCGGCAAAGTTCGCAATTATATCAGTTGAATAATCTCTGACAATAACGCTTTTATCATCAAACATCAATGCACTTATAACAGACAGATTATGCGAAATGTCATCCGGAATAAATTCAGCTATCAATGACACAGAATGAACAGCTTCCCATTTAGTTTTTGAATTTTTATGCGTTATAGTTTTAAGAAGAACACCGGCAAACGGTACAAGCAGTATGGGATTCTTTATCGCGACATTAGTCATAACTTCAGCACAATCTGCGGCAAGCTTCGCATCGTCAGACAATAAGCCCGATTCAATTTCTTTTAAGAGAACAGGTTTTTTCAGACACTCCGCGGCTACAGCCTTATTCGATTCTTCTGTGCGGTCGCCGACTCTTGATGAAAGTTTTTCGAGTATACTCATGATTAAACCTAAAGATGCTTCAAAGTAATTTTATCTTCGATAATTTTTAAAACAAACCCAAAACTACTATGGTTTCAAGGCTGTTTTTTCAGGTCACTTATATCCAGTTTTACAATCTTGCCGTCTTGGAATATCATTGTAAAATTTCCGGCAGAACAACAAGCATAAAAAACAGAAGCAATACAAAGCGACATGGCAATGATCAGAATTACTTTTAATTTCATTAAATAAAAACCATTAATCTATTTTTTGAAAATTGACCAGATTTCTCTTGGAGAAATAATTCTTACATTTTTATAATTCTTCAATACCAGCAAATCTTTATCTCCGGTTAAAATAAAGTCAACTTTTTGCTTTTCGCAAATACCAAGAATGGGATCATCATTAACATCCCGTGAAATCTGCTTAAGGGGAATACTGTAATCCGAAATGAATGTTGTTTCACGCAAGAACAATAAGATTTCATCAACTTTATCCTTCGGCATCTTGAACTTCTTTATAAAGATACGATCAACTTCCTGAAGAATATATTCACTAATAATGATAGTATGGTTTTCAATCAGAAATTCAAAAAGAGACTTGCATAGACCATGAGACGAAAATGCGGCAACAATAACATTGCTATCAGTTATTATTCTCATTTGAAATTATTAAAAACATCTTCATCAGTCAAAACGCCTTCTGATTCAGCAAACGGTAAAACAGAATTGCGTAATTTTCTGAATTTCTGTACTGCCAAATATTTTTGCAGCGATTCCCTTACCAAATCGCTAACAGGCTTATTTTCAAATTTACTTAAGTCATCAAGATCCCGGCGCATATTGTCTGAAATTCTAATCGTAAGAGATTGATTCATTTTCGCCACCCCGTAAGACAAAGTAACACACATTATATAAAAAACAAGAAAAATATATTCACTAATATTGAACAAAATCAATCAATATCCTATAGCGCTAACAGCTCCGGGAAATGTCCAGAATGCGATTCTGTTTATTCCAATCAATTGATTTACGATCTTAAATCATTCAGAAGATTGATAGAGAAATATTTTAATCTTAGCAATTATACTTATCTGCATAAATAATGATTTATTTAAAAATGATTTTACTTTGAACATTTGTTTGATAATATTTTTAATTCTGAAAATTCCACATTATATCCCTGCCCGGGAATGTGATAAGATTTGTAATCAAATTTTTCAACAGTTAGTCATTCTCCGATTTTAGGATATGGAATTCTGATTTTCTTAAACCAGTGCTGTACTAATGTAATATTGCCGAGTAATGAACCCTTATAATAAATCCCGCACTCAATCCCGTCATAACGGTCTTCGTATTCATCTTCGCCGTTCATTCCCCATTCGGCATAATAAGTTTCATAAAATTTTATTACTTTCAAGGTATAAGCTTCTGCCGGTAAAAGAGATACGGCTGCAGCAAGAAAGATTAATACAAATAATATTTTTTTCATAACTTTTTATTTCACCAAGAATTTTTTAGGTGCAGCCGCCGGGAGAGACGCTCGGCATCCAAGCAGTCAGTTTAGCTTTCCTTCGTTCATTCAATTTAATACAGTTTCTGCACAGCAAATCCAGCTCCAACGGCACTTAGCCTTCAACTTCAACCTGAAAACCGCCGTAAGTCATCTGCTTCATATCAAAAGGCATTGGTTCGTCCTTATATTCGATTGCTAATTCTTTCATTTCTTCCATTACCTTTGCATTAACCTCATCACGATGTGCCTTCGAATTAAAAATGATAAAAGAAAACCATACAGCCTGATCACTGTTAGCTCCAGCCATTTCGGGAAATTCTCTGGCTTTTTCTCCTCCCATTTCCTGGGCGGCAAGATCGTCACCGAGGCATTCGTAATACGCAACGGCACCATGCTTGATCCACAAATCACGGCCGCTTTCTGCCATTTTTTTATAGTCCACAGTCCTGTCTTTTGGCACCACAATCACAAATCCGTCTACATATTTTGCCATATTGAATCACTCCTTAGTGAATACATGTTTTTATCAATTGTACATGCATCGGCTGATTTTCTTAACCGCACATTTGATAATATTATTCACAAAAGAAAGTATTCCCCATATTGATATCAAATTCAAACTTTTTTCATTTTATTTATGAGTCAGCAAATCAATTATCATATCAAACATCCCGGAAATTTAAAGAGCACGTCAGCACATATCTATTTTGTCCAGTTTTCGAGTTTGATATTTTCAATCTCACCGACTTTTCTAATAACAACATCCTTTCCGGAAATTTATATTTCTATTATACATACTTGCGGAAACGCAAAAAACCTTACAGGAGGTGTAATTGTACCGATCCCGTTCGAAATTATGATCTGAGTGCTTCCTATTGTTTTATGACCAGTTCTATATTTTTGACCGTATTGCGATGGAACCAAAGGGGCCCACAAACCAAAAAATGAAACCTGTCCGCCATGAGTGTGTCCCGATAAAATTAAATCGATCTTCTTCAGAATGTTCGGGTTTATCCGCTCAATATAATCCGGATTATGAGATACTAATATATTGAATGAACTTTTAAGTTTTTTATTATCAGTTTCTAATAACTGGCGGTCTTCATACAAATCGCCGACACCGAATATTTCAATTTCTCTAGTTCCGATCTTAATTCTTTGAGAGACATTATCTAATGGTATTATTTGCGCTTTTTTCATTTCAACATAAGAAATCTCTTTGCTTTCCCAGTGATCATGATTTCCAAGAACTGCACCTATCAAGTATTTTGCTTTCAGATGCTTTAATTCCGAAAATGCTATCGGTATATATTTTACATCTCTATGAACATAATCACCGCCCAAAAGAATAATATCCGGATTAAGCTTGTTGACCCTCTCAACAAGCCTCTTTAGACGATTTTGAGAAAAATACGGGCCCACATGAATATCAGCAAGAAATACTATTTTAATTCCGGATGAATTATCACTATTAGATAAATTGTAATTTTTATTTACCAAAAGATAAGGCTCAATGAAAGAATAAATGAAACAAATAAGACCGAATATAATAATTGAGAATAATATCTTTTTAATTTTAAGCCTCATGATATTTTTATCCATTACTTCCAACGAAAGAATGCGAGTGAATGCAGCGCAGACCGAAAACCGCGCAGGAACAAAGTGAACACGGAGCGCAGTTTTTAACCGCAGTTATATGCTGCTAGTTTTTTTTGACCAATAAATTCTTCTTCAATATTTCCTTAGCAATTATATCCAATTCTTCAACAACTTCACTTTCTGTTGGATTTAAGGCAATTCGTTGAAGCTCTGGCAAAATTTCGGTTACAATTTCTTTTTGAATTAAATCCGGCATTTCTCGTACAACTTGAGTTAAAGACCAATATTTCCATGCATCATCGTTTGTTAATAAAATATTTTTCATTTCAGGGACAATATCTTTTCCTGCTTTTATCAGTAAAGGCGCTATTACACGAGCTACGGGCCAGTTCATGTCTTGAATCCAGACAAATAATTCTTTAAGAATTGGTTTATAATAAGGGTAACCGAATTTTGATAGTTGATATATTTTGACTGTATCATGTTTATCTGCTGGAATATATTTATCGAGCTCGGTCATTATAAATGCTCCTTCAATATCATTGTTAAAAAGTAATTGCACCTAACTGATTGGGCTACACAAAGTCGGCAAAGCGTTTGTGCGATGCTAGATGAAATTACTGTAAATTATAAACCATATAATTTTCTAACTTTTTTTCTTGTATTTGTTAATATAGAATTTTTAATTTCCGATAAAGAAGATTTAAATCTTTCAGGAAATTTATCCTTATATTCTAAATATTCTTTTCTATTTGCACTCGTTAACATAATTTCATTTGCAGAAAGATCAGAAACTTTTTTTTGAAATTTTTTCAATAAAGAAATGTCATCAGAATCTAGCCATATCCCTTGTTTAACTATCATTTTTTCAATTAAAGTTACGATTTTACCTGCCCATATAATTGAATCTTTAATTTTAACTTGGTCTTCATACATTTGAATAATAATTTCGTAAATATTTGAATATGATTTTATTCTTTCATTGCGATATTCTTTTAAATCTTTTTTCTTCTCAATATTTTTTTGAACTAAATAAGATATAATTTGTGTAACAACAGTGCCAAATATTGCAGAACCGGCACTAACAATTGCAATAAATAATTTTTTATCCATTTTTAGAAATTTCCTCAGCAATTAGATTTAAGCAATTTCATCTAAAGCTCCTTGGCTAAACAAAGTTGCGTAACACCAGTAGAGCTATGTATTGCAGCCCGAAGCGCAGCGGAGCATATATTTCTTGTTAGACAGAGTTATCTTTTGGAACGCGTCTTTAATAAGTATATTCCTAAGATTAACCATATTAAAATAATCACAATCGGAAACCAGTTTATCTGTGACGCAATATAGATTGCAGTTGGTCCGTCAGCTCCACCTATTATTCCGATTGCGGCAGCATTTGAATTATTAAATAAATTAAATACTCCCTGAAATGCTGGCAAAAAACATACTGTTATCATAATTGAATTAATAATGAATAGTATAACCAATACTTTCCTTTTCAAATGATCTCCTTCCAAAATATAATTTCGTCTAACTATATATATATGCAATTCAATTTAATCCAAAAATCCAGTTCTCTTTCATAAAGCATTCCCTCTGCCCCTCGCATGTCTCAGCAATTACCACCAGCGAACCTAAGAAACACAACTCCATGAGCATTAAAATCTTTATGAATAATGTTTTTACAAAAGTCAAATCCGAAATAAACCGCCTGCCGCAGAAAGAATTACGCGTATACTGAGCGCAGCTCGAATTTAATTATGATATCAATAAAATATTTCTTTTTCTCCGCGAACTTCCTGTTCGCTCCGAATGCAGTATAATGTTGATCTCACACTTTAAACTATGCTGTAACGCTTGCGTTTTCCCGCTAGGAGCTAAAGCTCCTTTCGCGGGCAATGTTTCTACATCCTGTAGAAACTCGTGCCCTCTCCCGGAATTATAACTTTTTCTCAATCAAGTGATAAGCTTCAGGGAGAGGGCTATCTATCATGATTTAATTGCTACAGAAATTGATTAATTGAAGCAAAAACACCAAAAACATTCGGCGAAGCCGAATACATTATAAGCGCAGACTTTCGCAGTTATTACGAAGTAATACGCGAAAGTTCTGTCGCGACAAAAAGCCGGGTAGGGATTTCAAAAGGGACAGGGCTGGCGACTGAAGCCCTGTCCCTTTTGATCTTATCGTATGAGACCATACGAAAATCGAATACATAAGGCGAAGCCTTATGACAAAAAAGCCCGCGTTACAAACGCGGGCCGATCTTTAAGCCGAAGGCTTAAAAAATTATTTAGAAAGAAACTCATTTATAGCATTCGCGGCACCGCGTCCTTCGCTGATAGCGTAAACGACAAGAGAAGCTCCCCTGTTCGCGTCGCCAGCGGCAAATACTTTATCTACGCTTGTTCTAAAATCAGAACCTGTATCGATATTTCCGCGGGCATCAAGCTTGAGTCCGAGTTCGTTGACAAAATCCTTCTGCACTACATGAACAAATCCCATTGCAAGAAGAACAAGATCAGCTTCGATCTCGAATTCACTGCCCGGAACTTCCTTCATATTGAATCTTCCGTTTTCATTTACCCACTCTACTTTGCACGCGAGAACTTTCTTTACTTTTCCGTTTTCGCCGATAAATTTCTTAGAGCTAATGCACCAGAGTCTTTCACAGCCTTCTTCATGAGAGCTTGAAGTCTTGTGAAGTCTAGGCCAGAGAGGCCACGGCTCGGAATCAGTTCTTGTCTTTGACGGCATAGGAAGAAGCTCGATCTGAGTGACTTTTCTCGCTCCCTGACGGTTTGCTGTTCCGACGCAGTCTGAACCTGTATCTCCGCCGCCGATTACAAGAACGTTTTTATCAAGAGCTGCTATGAGCGTATCCCGACATACTTTATCTCCCGCGCAGGTTTTATTCTGCTGAGTAAGATAATCAAGCGCCTGATGAATTCCAGAAAGTTCTCTTCCTTCAATCGGAAGATCTCTCGCCTCACGCGCGCCGATTGTTATACAAACTGCATCATATTCTTTCATGATGTCATTGATCTTCACATCACGTCCGACATACGAATTTGTTTTAAATGTTACGCCTTCTTCTTTCATTATGTCGAGACGGCGGTCGATAAAACTTTTTTCGAGTTTAAAATCAGGAATACCGTATCTCAAATATCCGCCGACTCTGTCAGTGCCTTCGAACAATGTAACCATGTGACCGGCTTTATTCAGCTGATCAGCTGCGGCAAGACCTGCAGGGCCTCCGCCGATAACAGCAACTTTTTTGCCGCTTCTATTTTTAGGCGGATTAGCTTTAACGAGACCAAGCTCAAAAGCCTTTTCTATTACGGCAAGCTCGTTCTGCCTGATAGTAACGGCTTCGTCATTCAGAGCAAGAACGCATGAAGCTTCGCAAAGAGCAGGACAAACTCGCCCTGTAAACTCAGGAAAATTATTAGTCTCCTGAAGCATCTCCCATGCTTCCTTCCAGTCGCCTTTAAAAATTTTATCCTGCCATTCAGGCATGATGTTTGAAACCGGGCAAGCCCAGTGGCAGAACGGAACTCCGCAATCCATACATCTTGATGCCTGAAGTTTTCTTTCGTCTTCCGAAAGCTGAAGCTCTACTTCACTGTAATCATTTATTCTCTGTTCAACCGGTCTGTAACCGGCAACCTTTCTGTTTGTTTTGAGAAAGCCTGTAGGATCACCCATTATGCTCTACCTCCGATCTCTTCTTCCTCGATTATTCCTTTAAGCTTGTTGTCGAGTTCTTTCATTTTCATTTCCGCAAGTGCGCGTTTGTATTCGACCGGCATAACTTTGACAAATTTTGCCTGACTTGAAGTCCAATCCGCAAGAATGGCTTTTGCGTAAGACGAATCGGTATTATCAACATGATTTTGAATCATCGCTTTAACACGGCTGACGTCTTCGTCATTGTCGAGTTTTGAAAGTTCAACCATTCCCTTGTTGCAGAAAAATTCAAAATTTCCATCGACATCATAAACATATGCAATACCGCCGCTCATTCCGGCGCCGAAATTTCTTCCGACTTTTCCGAGAACCGTGATATAGCCGCCTGTCATATATTCCGCGCAGTGATCTCCGGTACCTTCGACAACCGCATTCACACCGCTGTTACGTACACAGAAACGTTCGCCCGCAACACCGCGGATATAAACTTCACCCGAAGTCGCTCCGTAAAGAACAGTGTTTCCGATTATAATGTTTTCTTCCGGCTTGAAAGTCGAACCCTTAGGAGGAACAACTACGATTTTTCCGCCTGAAAGTCCTTTGCCGAGATAATCGTTCGCGTCGCCGTGAAGTCTGAAAGTCACACCTTTCGCAAGGAATGCTCCGAAACTCTGACCTGCACTTCCCGAAAAATCAACGGCAATAGTTTCATTACCGAGACCTTCATCGCCGTAGCGTTTTGATATTTCGTATGAAAGCATAGCTCCGGCAGTTCTATCCGTGTTTTTGACAGGAAGACTGAACGAAACTTTTTCTTTTTTCTCAATTGCGTTTTTAGATTTTTCAATCAACGTTCTGTCAAGAACCGAATCGATTTTATGAATCTGATCCTGAACACAATAAGTCGCGTATTTATCCGCTTCTTTCGGTCTGTGAAGAAGTAGTTTCGGATCAGCGGTTTTCGCCTTCCAATGAGCATTCGGTTTAACTTCAAGAAGATCTGTTCTTCCGATAAGATCATCGAATTTTTTAATTCCGAGAGAAGCCATCACTTCACGTACTTCTTCAGCAAGAAATCTGAAATAATTTATAAGATGCTCAGGCTTGCCCGCGAATCTTTTTCTTAATTTAGGATCCTGGGTTGCGATTCCGACAGGGCATGTATTAAGATGACATTTTCTCATCATTATACACCCCATAACAATCAAAGTCGTCGTACCGAAACCGAATTCTTCTGCGCCGAGAAGACCGCCGATTACGATATCGCGGCCCGTCCTCATCTGTCCGTCCGTCTGCAGTTTAACTCTTCCGCGCAGATCGTTGAGAACAAGAGTCTGGTGTGTTTCGGCAAGACCTATTTCCCAAGGCATACCCGCGTGTTTGATTGAACTCTGAGGACTCGCGCCTGTTCCGCCGTCGTATCCGCTTATTAAAATATTATCAGCATGCGCCTTGGAAACACCCGCAGCAATTGTACCGACTCCGGATTCAGAAACCAGCTTAACGCTGATTCGAGCGTTCGGATTTGCATTCTTCAAATCAAAAATCAGCTGAGCAAGATCTTCGATAGAATAAATATCGTGATGAGGCGGAGGCGATATGAGAGTTACACCCGGTGTTGAATTTCTTGTCTTCGCGATAATAGCGTCGACCTTGTGGCCCGGAAGCTGTCCGCCCTCGCCCGGTTTAGCTCCCTGAGCGATCTTGATCTGAATTTCATCCGCATTGGCAAGATAGTTGCTTGTAACGCCGAAACGGCCTGAAGCAACCTGTTTGATCGCGCTTCTCGCTGAAGTTCCGTCGGCGCGTGGAATAAATCTCTTAGGATCTTCTCCGCCTTCTCCGGAATTGCTTCTTCCCTTGATGGAATTCATTGCAACAGCAACAGCCTCGTGAACATTTGCGCTTATAGAACCGAAACTCATCGCGCCTGTAGTGAAACGTTTCATAATTTCTTCAATCGGCTCAACTTCTTTTATATCTATTGCATTTGTCTTTTTGAATTCGAGCATACCTCTGATGACATGCGGCTTCTGATTAAGAGCATCAGCCTTTGCAGAAAATTCCTTGAACTTTTTATAATCATTGGAGCGTGTCGCCCATTGAAGAAGATAGATTGATTCAGGATTCCATGCGTGGTTCTCTCCGCCTTTTCTGTAACGGTAAACACCTTCGCTTTCAGGAAGAGTATCAGGAGATGCATAAGCCTTCGAATGAACTCTTCTTACTTCTTCGGCAAGTTCGGCAATTCCTATTCCGCCGATTTTTGAAACAGTTCCGGCAAAACATCTGTCAAGAAGCTCTTTGCCTATTCCGACAGCCTCAAAAATCTGAGCTCCGCGGTAACTTCTGAGAGTCGATGTTCCCATTTTTGAAAGAATCTTGAGAATGGCTTTGTTAATAGCCTTCATAAAATTCTTTTCTGCATCCTTGTATTTATCGACACCTTTGCATTTGCCGTTCTTTACCAGTGAATCGATTACGGCAAGAGCTCCGTAAGGATTTATTGCATCCGCGCCGTAAGCGAAAAGAAGCGCGAAATGATGAACCTCGCGCGGTTCTGCCGTTTCAAGAACAAGTCCCGCTTTTAGACGTTTGCCGTTTTTAACAAGATGATGCTGAAGCGCGCCGATTGCTGCAAGTGAAGGAACCGGTGCTCTGTCTTTAGAAAAGTTCTTATCAGAAAGAATTAATATAGAAGAACCTGAGTCAATTGCCTTGTCGGCATCAGCGCATATTTTATCAAATGCGGCAGAGAGTGCTTTTTCGCCGCCTGCAGCATCGAAAGTTATATCTATAATTGAGGTCTTAAAATCCGCGTTTTTCCAATTCGCGATTTTCTTTAAATCAGAATTAGAAAACAAAGGATTTAGAAACTTGATTCTCTTACAATGATCTTCCGTTTCTTCGATAATATTTTTTTGCGAACCGATGAAACTTGTCAGAGTCATTACAAGCTCTTCTCTTATCGAATCGATCGGAGGATTCGTTACCTGCGCGAAAACCTGTTTAAAATAATTAAACAGTCTCTGCGGCTTATCGGAAAAAACCGCAACAGGGGTATCAGTTCCCATTGAACTTGTAGGCTCCATACCCGTTTCGACCATGGTAGGCAAAAGAGTATCAAGATCTTCCCTGTTATATGAAAAAACTTTTTCGAGTTCAGAAAGTTTAGCACTGTCAAACGACGAAGAAACTTCTTCTCCCTTAATATCAACGAGATTTGTTCTGTTCTTTGCGACCCATTCGGCATACGGCTTCTGCGTAGCAATTTTTTCCTTAACTTCGCCGTCGGGGATAATTCTTCCTTCTACTGTATCAACGAGAAGAATTTTTCCCGGCATCAATCTGCCTTTATACGCGATCTCTTCAGGAGTGAAATCCTGAACACCAACTTCTGAACCCATCACAATCATGTCAGTTTTTGTTATAACATAACGCGAAGGACGCAGTCCGTTTCTGTCCAGTGTTCCGCCGACAAATCTTCCGTCGCAGAATACCATTGACGCAGGCCCGTCCCACGGCTCCATGAATGTCGCATGATATTCATAAAATGATTTAAGCTTTTCATCTATAGGATTCTTTTCATTCCAGCTTTCAGGAATAAGCATCATCAGCGCGTGCGGAAGCGAACGCCCTGTCATAACAAGAAGCTCAAGCGCGTTATCAAAAGACGCCGAGTCGCTCTTGTTCGGTTCAATTACAGGAAGTATTTTTTTTATATCATCACCGAACTCTTCCGAAGCAAGCATCGATTCGCGCGCGCTCATCCAGAGACGGTTCCCTTTTACAGTATTGATTTCACCGTTATGAGCAAGCATTCTAAACGGCTGTGCGAGATCCCATGAAGGAAATGTGTTTGTACTGAATCTTGAGTGAACCAGCGATATAGCGCTCTCGAAAGAAGACTCAGAAAGATCAGGAAAATACTGCTTAACCTGATCAGGCATGAGCATTCCCTTGTAAACAATCGTTTTAGACGAAAGACTCGGAAGATAAAAATCCGCTTTATTATTTATTGAAGAATTTCTGATCGTAGATTCTGAAAGTTTTCTTATGATGTAAAGTTTTCTTTCAAGACGGTTTTGATCCTGTTTCTGTGCACCTGAAATGAACACCTGTTCAATTTTCGGCTCGCTTCTTTTAGCGATTTCACCAATGCACGAATCAATAACGGGAACATCGCGCCATGCGATTACTTTCTGTCCTTCAGCCGAAACTATTTTTTCAAACTCGGCTTTCACCTTGTCACGGTCTGATTTATCACGCGGAAGAAAAACGAGACCCGCGCCGTATTCGCCCTCAGCAGGAATATCTTTGATTTTTTCCGCAAAAAACTTATGCGGAATCTGCATAAGAATACCCGCGCCGTCTCCGGTCTTATTATCAGCGCTTTCCGCGCCTCTGTGTTCCATTCGCGCAAGCACTTCGAGTCCGCGCTGTACTATGTCGTTTGACTTTCTTCCTTTAATATCGGCAACAAAACCGATACCGCAGTTGTCATGTTCATTCGCTCTGTCATAGAGTCCCTGGTTCTCAGGAAAAAGCTCTTCCATCTATTTCTCCTAAAAAAAAATTGCAGATGTAGTCAAAAAGCCGTTTTTAAGGACATTTTAACCAAGAAAACAAATCAAACTGCCCTCGGCAAACGAAAAGACCGGCTCAAATGTTTCATATATGTTAAATTACCGTAATACAAGAAATCGTTAATTTAAAGAAAAATATGCTTCAAAACCGCTGTTTTGAAGATCCTTCCGATTACCGGAGAAAAGACCGCGCCTCTTACTACAAGATACTCGCCTGCCGGAATAACTGAAATACCCGAGAAACTACGGTTATCCGCGCAAATTAATAGCTCGTTTTTTTTGATTTCATAGACATCATCTCTCTGTTTTAAAAGCGGATCATGCGAAGAAATATATACAGGATATAGAATATTCGTATTTTTTTCATAATACACATCGGCGATATTCTCAGAAGTATCATATTCAAGAAGATCAAGCTCACGCTCAAACAAATATAGCCTTCCGCCGAAAAAACGTATTTTAGCAGGATTATCCGCGACAACCCGCTTAATTCCGTTATGATATACAAGGTCTCCCAGCGAAGCCTTTTTCTTTTCAAGAAGAACTACATCTCCCTTGCTGAAAAGAGGATAAGCGGAAGAGTCTCCGATATATCGGAATTCATATTTTTCAGATATGACACCTGCCGCAGCGGAGATAAGAACAAATGACAGAACAGCAGGAAAAAATATTTTCGAATAATGCGCGCTGCGCTCTTTCGTAAAACAAACAAGAGACACAAGCGATAAGATAATATAAATTAAAACGAAACCGGACAAAGAGAAAAAGAGCGCGGTATTTTCAGCTAACGGAAGAAAAACATGAAGCATTAAAAGAAAAGGCAGAACAAAGGCTGAAAAATACGCCTTGAATATTCTGCCTGAATAAGCCACACCTGATGCCGGAAAAAGAAACGCGGCAAATACAGCTAAAACTATATTCATCGAGCTTTTTTCTCCACGCCGGAAAGACATTTATTTTGACGTCCGCGCGGCAAATTCCTTTTCAAGAGCCTCAGTCACTTTAGCAACATCCGCCGCAAGACGCAGAGGTTTATTCGCATGCTTCGACTCGATGCCCTTTAATGAAGATTCGTGATATCCCACCTTGAATTCAGAGAACTTAAGTCCATGTGCCGTTGAAACGACAACAGTGCGGGAATCCTTTTTGATTTCACCTTTATCAACAAGCTTGATGAGAGCCGCAAGCGCAACTGCAGTATGCGGACATGTATACATTCCTGTTTTATCGGCAACAGCAGCCGCGTCGGCGAGTTCATCCTCGCTAGCATCTTCAACTATTCCGTTAAAATCTTTGAGTCCCTTGATCGCCTTCTTAACAGAAACCGGATCTCCGATCTGTATCGCCGACGCCAGAGTCTTTTCAGCCTTAACCGGTTCAAACGATTCATAGTTTTTGAGATACGATCTATAGAGCGGATTCGCGTTTCTCGCCTGAGCAAGAATTATGCGCGGCTTCTTCGTAATGATGCCGAGATCAAGCATCAGAGAAAAACCTTTCGCAAGCGCAGAAACGTTTCCGAGATTTCCGCCAGGAATAATTATATTATCAGGAACTTCCCAGCCGAACTGCTGAACAATTTCAGGAGCAATGGTTTTCTGACCTTCGATTCTGAGAGAGTTCATAGAATTAGCGAGATATATCTCGTTATTCTTTGTAACTTCCTGAACGATCTTCATACAGCCGTCGAAGTCAGTGTCGATTGAAAGAACAATTGAATTATTTGAAATAGGCTGAACTAACTGGGCAGTAGTAATCTTATCAGCAGGAAGAAACACAATCGACGGAATACCGGCATACGCGCAGTAAGCCGAAAGAGCCGCTGAAGTATCACCTGTTGAAGCACATGCCACCGCTTTAATCTTCTTTCCGCGCGCTATCATGTCATTGACCTGCGAAACAAGAACCGTCATTCCAAGATCCTTAAAAGAACCGGTGTGCGTATTTCCGCACATCTTGACCCAGAGATCGTTCATGCCGAGAAATCCGCCGAATCTTTTCGCCCAGAAAAGATTGCTGTTTCCTTCATACATCGAAACGATATTCTCATCATCGATATCGGGATTGATCCATTCTTTATAGCGCCACACACCCGAGCCGAACGGCCATTTAGTAGTTCCCATTCTCGAAGAAAAAGTTTCCTTCCACTCAGATGCTGATTTCTTTTTAAGATAATCCGCATCATGATGAACCTCGAGAAGAGATCCGCACTTAGGGCACTTGTATATTATATCAGTTAAAGAAAATTTACCTTCGCATCCGTCGATACATCTAAAATATGCATTCATCAGTCTTCCACCCTTATTACAACAACTTCTTCTTTTATAAAGCTGAACTCATTAATGAGCTCAAGCGATTTCTTCATTGAAGCTTCGCTCGCGCTGTGCGTCATGATTATCAATGGAACAGTATTATCAGTGCTGTCCTTTTCTTTCTGAACAACTGACGCGATTGAAATATTATTCTTAGCAAATACTCCAGCGACTTTTTCAAGCACGCCTGAAGAATCCTCAGTGCGCATTCTGAAATAAAAACGCGAACATCTTTCTCCGGAAGGGAGAAGTTCCGCCTTTCCGTCAAGATGAAGCGCACTGTCTTCAACGAGAGCATTCTGCGAGATTCTAACGACATCACTGACAACAGCTGAAGCGGTCGGAAACGAACCGGCGCCCTTGCCGAATAGAACCACATTGCCTGTCATATCCGCGTCAAAAAGAATCGCGTTAAATTCGCGTCTCACTGACGAGAGCTGATGATTTTTTCTAATCATCGTCGGATGAACACGTATATCGATTTTACCGTTTACGTCTTTCGCGATTCCGAGAAGTTTTATAACGTAACCCATCTCACGCGCGAAATGCATGTCTATAGAAGAAATTCGTGTAATGCCTTCCTTAGAAACAGACGAATAATCAATTTCTTTGTTGAAAGAAAGCATTCCGAGAAGAGTAATCTTGTGACCGGCATCATAACCTTCGATATCGAAAGTCGGATCGGCTTCGGCAAAACCTTCACGCTGAGCTTCCTTGAGCGCATCGCCGAAAGAAAGCCCGCCCTCTTCCATGCGAGTTAAAATATAGTTTGTTGTTCCGTTTAAAATACCCATGACGCTGTTGATGCGGTTTCCGACAAGACCAGATTTAAGCGCGTCAAGGCATGGAATACCGCCTCCGACGCTCGCTTCAAAGCCGAGCTTGACCTTGCTGTTTTTGACAATTGAGAAAATTTCACTGCCTGCTTCGGCAAGAAGCTTTTTATTCGCAGTAACGACATTTTTTCCGGCTTTCAATGCTTCGATTATCATAGATTTGGCCGGCTCAACTCCGCCTATAAGTTCAACAACGGTATCAATTTCTTTATCATTAATTATATCTTTCCAGTTCGTCGTAAGGGCGGTTCCGGCAACCTCTGAAGCTATTTTGTCTGCACGCAGATCACAGATCATTTTAACCGACACATTAAGTCCGGTGCGCGCCGCAATAACTTCAGAATTTTTCTTTAGGAGACCATAAACTCCGCTGCCGACAGTGCCGTAGCCGATGAGTCCGATCTTGACATCTTTTTTCATAAACCTAACCCTTGATATAATTTTGCTAAAACTTATTTCAAGCGGGCTTTTTGTCAATAATAATGATTTTATTCAAAGGGCGTTCCACGCCATTTACCCGGTTTTGGTTCTTTCTTTTGAGCGCCCAAAAGAAAGAACCGCAAAGAAAAGGCGCTGGGGATATCCCCAGACCCCTTAAAATCATTTTCTCTCATTATTCTTTACTCGAAGTGCTTAGCGCACTTTCGTGATTTCTCAAATCATACATCTTATAATTTCATTACGCGTTTATTCGCTGCGCTCAGTATACGCGTAATATTTTCTACTTCATTATTTCCGTGTTTCAAATAATCGCATAAAACAACAACCAGTCCTAAAGAAGCCAATTTAATTCATTGTTTAACTAACTCATGATTTTTATTTCATCACCTTTAAGATATCATTTAATTATACTTTGAAACATTTTTCCAGTATTGGTCATTTCTTCTAAAATCGGATTATCATAATCACTTCGACTATCCAAATATGCTCTCACACTTCCCTTAATTACAAAATCATTCGATGAGAACTCTTCATTTGAATATAATATATCTAATAATCGTTTATACCTTTTTATAATCAATTTAAGCATATCAGAAGGATCTTTTTTATATTGTTGTTCTAGTAATACTATAACTTTTTTTGTTTGATTTCGCAATTTATCTATTTTCATCTTAAAACTCTATACTCCTATTTATTTTATCCAATCTCATTGCCAATTTCTTAACGATATGTATTGTAACAGTATTCTTTTGACTGTTCACTCGAAATATAAACAATCGAAGCTTCTCTGAGATTTAAATTATTATTAGACCGTAAATATTATGAATAACTGAACTCCTTATGAAATCAAGAAAAAATCGTCTTGTGCAGTTTTTAAAACAATACTATTGCAGAAAATAAATGCTTGCCTTACAATTATTTAATATTAACATCTTAAATAAAGAGGGAATCTCAGTATGCAGACAACTGTCAAACAGGAAGCATTGAAAGCAATTTCTTCCCTGCCTGAAACGGCAACTATAGAAGATATGATGTACCGCCTTTATGTAATCGAAAAAGTGAACAAGGGTCTCGACGATGTCAATAACGGCCGAGTCACTTCTCACGATAATCTTATCAAAGAAATGCAGAAATGGTAAATTGGTCTGACAATTCCAAGAAACAACTCGCTTCCATATTCGATTACATCGCCGAAGATTCAAAAGTTTACGCACGGAAAATGATCAACAATATTACAGATCAAGTCAAAAAGCTGGATAATTTTCCGGAAATGGGAAATGTCGTTTCAGAGTTCAATGACGAAAATATCCGCGAAATTCATTTTGCCCCTTACCGCATTGTATACCTTGTCAGATCTGATGATATTACAATTCTTGCCGTTATTCACTCAAAACAAAACATGAGAAGCGATATCATAAATTAAACAACCTAAGGCGCTTCAATTAAACCGATTATTATTCTTGAGCCAGCGAAAGAATGCGACTTCAACGTGCCTGCCCCTGCTTTTTGCGCCTGCTTCACTTTGAGCTACACCAAAGCAAGAAACGAATGATAGAAAAAGCCTTTAAAAACGTCCGACGAAGTCGGACACTAAGGCGGTAGGAGAACCGCCATCGAGGCGCTTCAATATTTGACAGGAGGTCAAAATAAAAGCGCCTCGTAACGCGCGACCGCAGCATCCGGCATAGCCGGTGCGAGGAATTCGCGCGACAAGCCCCGCGCAGCGGTGCCCTTTTCTTTCGCCGAATTTCTTTTGGGCACGCAAAAGAAATCGGCAAACGGATTTAAAAGGTGCGGAGCACCTTTTGGTTTTTATCTTGCTTTATTATACAAAATGCATCACTGAAGATGTTATACTTAACCATTATTTTAAAGAGGTAAAATGAAAAAAATTACATTAGCATTATGCACTTTATGCGCGATACTATTTTCATTCGCGCAGGCGAATCAGCAAAAAAGAAAAATCATTTTATGGTCTTTTGCCGAAAATAACTGCGAAGAATGGAAAAGACGGAAAGCAGATATTGATAAAAAATTCAATATTGATCTTCAGATAGAACTTTTCGCACAAAATGCTTTTATTCAGCGACTTCAAGCCGTAATGACGGATGGAGAAGGTGCCCCAGACATTATTGAATGGTTGATTGAAAACAATAGAATTCTCAGCAAAGATCCTGAGAAGTCATTTGTTATACCGCTCAACAAATTCATCGCCAAAAGTACACTTAGCAATAACATAAGTGCCGGCCGTTTATCATTAGTAACATATGGAGGAAATATCTACGGGCTTCCTCATGATGCGCATCCGGTAATAATGGTTTACAATGATACCATATGGAAGAATGCCGGTGTTGATGTAGCAAAAATAGAAACATGGGACGAGTTTTTTGAAAAAGCAAAATTGCTTAGAAAACTTGATGAAAACAGAAAAGAGAAGCATTTTGCACTGCCAAGTTCAGGAATGGGTCTTTATGATACAATGTTCATGGTGTGGCAGCAGACCGGAGCTCAAATTTTAACAAAAGACGGCCGACCGAATCTTAATTCTTTTGAATTCAAAAATTTTGTTAGAAAATGGAGCAACTGGGAAAAAAGCGGAGCTATGACAACATGGGATTGGGGCAATTTCCCTAAACTCATCAAAGACGGAACATATGCTTCATACATTACTCCAAACTGGTGGGTTTCACAAACAGATCCGGCAGTACAAGAAGGCAGATATCAATTTAGAGTCAGGGCACTACCTCAATATAAAAAAGGAATCAAAACCGGATCATCATGGGGAGGCTCTTTTCTTGCAATACCGAAAGGAACAAAGGATGCAGATTTTATTTTTGGCATCATTCAGTATATTCAGTATGACAACTCTGCTCTCGAAGCCCGCTTTGCCGAAACAGAAATGCTTCCTCCGTTAAAAAGCTTCTGGAATAACAGTGTTCTGGATTTTCAGGATCCGCGTTTTGGAGGACAAAAGATCAGACGTTTGCAGGCAGATTCCGCTAAAATCCTTATGCCGATAACAACCGGTGATATTTTCTGGGAATTGACATCAATTTTCAGAGATAATTACAGATCATACACAAGCGGAAAATTATCATTTGATGAAATGATTAACAATTCACAGCAAGACGGAATGGAGACATACAAATCGGTTTTTGAGAAAAAAAATTAAACTTACCTGGAATTATTTTTGGGATAACAAAAAAGGGGCTCTCGCCCCTTTTTTATTATTAACCGAGTCTTTTCTCGATTGCTTCGAGTTCTGACATAAGTTCTTTCGGAAGATGATCTCCAAAAGTCGGATAATGATTCGCTCTAACATCGGCAATTTCAGCTTTCCAGCCTTCTTTGTCGAGTGAAAGAAGCTCTTTCATATCTTCTTCGCTTACGCCGTTCGGTCTGTCGATTGCGTCAACAGTCGGCATTACGCCGATAGCAGTTTCCTGGAATTTTCCTTCTCCGTCGCAACGTTCGAAAATCCATTTGAGGACACGGCTGTTTTCGCCGTAACCAGGCCAGAGCCATTTGCCTTCTTTGGTTTTTCTGAACCAGTTTACGAAGAAAATCTTAGGAAGCTTGTCTTCAGTTGATTTTGATCCTACAGTGATCCAATGTTTGAAATAATCGCCCATATTATATCCGCAGAAAGGAAGCATCGCGAATGGATCTCTTCTGATTGTTCCTGCTTTAAGGTCAAGAGCAGCAGCCGTGATTTCCGATCCGACGATTGAACCCATGAATACGCCGTGATTCCAGCTTGTTGCCTGATGAATCAAAGGAATAGTGCTTGGTCTTCTTCCGCCGAAAAGAATTGCAGAGATAGGTACTCCGTTCGGATCTTCCCATTCTGGAGCAATTGCAGGGCACTGTTTTGCAGGAGCCGTGAAACGCGCGTTTGCGTGAGCCGCCGGTTTCTGCTCTTTGTTAGCTTTGTCCTGAACCCACTCGTTTCCGTTCCAGTCGATAAGCTTACCAGGAGCGTCGTATCCGATACCTTCCCACCATACGTCTTTATCTTCTGTAAGAGCGACGTTTGTGAAGATTGTATTCTTTTCGATTGATTTCATCGCGTTAGGATTTGAATCCATTGATGTTCCAGGAGCAACACCGAAGAAACCTGCTTCAGGATTGATAGCATAGAGTCTTCCGTCTTTTCCGTATTTCATCCACGCGATATCGTCTCCGATAGTTTCTACTTTCCATCCAGGGATAGTAGGAACAAGCATCGCGAGATTTGTTTTTCCGCATGCAGAAGGGAACGCAGCCGCAACAAATTTTGAAGCGCCTTTAGGATTTGTGATTTTAAGAATGAGCATGTGCTCAGCCAGCCATCCTTCATCGCGCGCGATAGCGGAAGCGATACGGAGTGCAAGGCATTTCTTTCCGAGAAGAGCGTTTCCGCCGTAACCGGATCCGTATGACCAGATTGTTCTTTCTTCAGGGAAGTGTGAAATATATTTCTTATCAAGAGGAGCACAAGGCCATTTGCCGTTGTCTTTTTCACCTGCAGCAAGCGGTTTGCCTACTGAATGAAGACATGGAACATACTCACCGTTTTCGCCGAGAACCTCGAGAACTTTTGAACCCACGCGGGTCATGATGTGCATGTTAGCAACAACGTAAGGAGAATCTGATATTTCAACACCGATTTTCGCGATGTTTGATCCTACAGGACCCATGCTGAATGGAATTACATACATAGTTCTTCCTTTCATACATCCGTCATAAAGACCTTTCATTGTTGTTTTAAGTTCTTCAGGATTGATCCAATTGTTTGTAGGACCTGCTGCTTCTTTAGTTTTTGATGCGATGTAGGTACTTTTTTCTACACGGGCAACGTCAGACGCGTCAGATTTAAAAAGAACGCATCCAGGTCTTTTCTTTTCATTAAGAGGAATTGCAAGACCTTCATCAACTGTGATCTTGATCATTTCGTCATACTCTTTCTGTGAACCGTCACACCAGTAGATGTTTTCCGGCTTCGTCATAGCAGCAACTTCTTCTACCCATTTGAGCAGTTTCTGATGCTTAGTCATGCTACTTTCTCCCATATAAAGCTCCTTTTATTTATTATTTTTTCGTGTTAATAATACACCGCTCTCCGCGGGATTTTTTTCTGTTATGAAAATATCCGAATGAAACAGTTTGATCTGCTGAAAAAGAAACGGAGGAGTGTAAAGAACCCTGAAAAAATTGCTATAATTTATTAAACTCAATTCATACCACTGTGTCAAGAAATTAAAGAAATAACCGGACAATAATCCGGTTATTTCTGTTTTATCACTTAATCGTGAAAAGAACCTGTCCTGTAAGAACTTTTGCGCCCTGGGCAACCGGAATCGATGCAACAACACCCGCTTTCTGGGTCTTGATCTCTGTTTCCATTTTCATCGCTTCGATGACGATTACTGTCTGACCGGCAGCAACTGAAGTTCCGACCGGAGCCTTAATCTTAACAACAACGCCAGGGAGAGGAGATTTCACAGCCTCGCCTTCGCCGCTTCCTGAAGAAGCAGGAGCCGATGCCGAAATTCCGTCCTTAACATTAACCTTGTAAGTTCTTCCGTCAACAACAGCCTCGTCGCCTTTAAGCTGAACGGCATAAGCTTTACCATTGATATCAACAGTATACTCGCCGCTTCCGGAAGCTTTAGCTTCTCCGCCGGCGCTTTTCTTGGCATCTTTACGTACACCGACAGTAGCTTCGCCTTTAAGATAAGCAACTCCCTTGTCTCCGCAAGCTGCAACGATAAATATGTTCTCGTCAGTTTCAGGAAGTTTATTTTCCTGAAGAATCTTTTTAGTTGCGGCAACACCTTTCTTCTCGTTGCGGTCATTTATCGCAAGAGGAGATTCGGTTGTGCGTTTGAGACCCATCTGTTCTTCAGCAAGTTTAACGATTTCAGGATCCGGCTCAACAGGAGTTTTACCGAAATAACCGAGAACCATCTTTCCGTAACCTTCAGCGAATTTCTTCCAAGGTCCGAGAAATACGTTGTTATATGCCTGCTGGAAATAGAACTGAGACACAGGAGTAACCGAAGTTCCGAATCCGCCGACTTTTACGACTTCATTCATCGCCTTAATTACTTCAGGATATCTGTCCATAGTTCCGTTGTCGCGCATCATCTGAGTGTTCGCAGTAAGCGCTCCGCCCGGCATTGGAGAGAAAGGAATTAGAGGCTCAACCGCTTTTGATTCAGGCGGAAGGAAGTAATCTGCCATGCAGTTTTTGAATACTTCTTCAGCTTCAACCATTTTATTGACGTCAATTCCGAGATCATACTCAGTTCCTCTGAGTGCGTGCCACATTGAAAGTATATCCGACTGGCATGTTCCGCCGCTTACAGGCGCCATTGAAAGGTCAAGTCCGTCCGCACCGCCGTCAAGAGCCGCTTTATAACAAGTTACGCATGTTCCGGCCGTGTCATGTGAATGGAATCTGATATGAGCGTCTGCACCGAGAAGGTTTCTTGCTCTTTTCATTGTTTCGTAAATTACTGCAGGAGTCGAAGTTCCTGACGCATCTTTAAACGCAACTGAATCAAAAGGAATTCCTGCATCGAGAATGCCTTTCAAAGTCTTCTCATAGAAATCCGGAGTGTGAGCATAATCTGCTCCCGGGCAATCAGGCGGAAGACTCATCATAGTCACGACTACCTCGTGCTTGAGACCTGCTTCTTTGATACATTTTCCGCTGTAAATTAGATTGTTAACATCATTCAGCGCGTCGAAATTTCTGATTGTTGTAATACCGTGTTTTTTAAACATCTGTGCATGAAGCTTGATAATATCGCTAGGCTGTGAATCAAGGCACACAACATTGATTCCGCGCGCAAGCGTCTGAAGATTTGCATTAGGTCCCGCTGCTTTTCTGAAAGCGTCCATTACGTCAAAAGCATTTTCGTTGCAGTAGAAAAATGCAGACTGGAACATTGCTCCGCCGCCGGCTTCAAAATGCTCAATTCCGGCTTTAGCTGTAGCTTCAACAGCCGGCAGAAAATCCTTTGAAAAAACCCTTGCTCCGTAGACGGACTGAAAACCGTCGCGGAACGCGGTAATCATTACTTTTACTCTTTTTTTGCCCACTCTAATAATCCTCCTGTATTTTTTCGTTACGCCAGAATATCTCCTGCCGCAACCGATGATATCCTGCCTTCGGATTCGAGAACAAGATATCCTTCTTCATTTATATCAACAGCCTTGCCCGATATTTTACCTCCGGGCGCATCAACTGTAATATGCTGATCCAGAAACAAAAACCTTTTGATATAATCGTCCCTTATGAGAGAAAATCCCTCTTTCATAAAAAGAGAATAATTCTCATGGAACTTTTCGATAAGCTTAAATACGAATGAATTTCTGTCAATTTTCTTTCCGCAAACTTCCGAGAAAGAAGTTGCATACTTGTTAATTTCTTCATATGAGGGATGAGAATTCAGGTTTATTCCGAAACCAAGAACAAGACCTTTTAGATGACTGCCTGAAAAAACAGTTTCGGATAAAATACCTGCAGCTTTCTTATCATTAACATAAACATCGTTAGGCCATTTAATTTTGCAGTTTATTCCAAACATTTCAGAAGTTTTGACTATAATTAATGACATAAACTGTGTAAGATTGGCGAGGGGAAGCTTTCTGTAGTCGAAATCAGGTTTTAAAATTATGCTCATGTAAAGATTCTCGGGATCTTTTCCAGTCCATACGCGCCCCAAACGCCCTCTTCCGGCAGTTTGAAAATCAGCTGAAACAATATCACCGTCTGAATACGCATCGATATTCTTCATTGCATAAAGATTGGTTGAATCTATAGTGCTGAAATGATGAATCTTATACATTAGCAAACCATCGATAGTAGAAAACAATTCATACAATTTTTTGTCAAGATACTATAAGAATTAATTCAAACAGAAAACTCTGTTTGACATGTTTCTGTGACCAAGAAAACTTCATTTTATGAAAAACAGAAATTTTATTCTTATATTAGCGGCTCTCTCTATTCCGTTTCTCATACCTTACTGCAGAATCATGAAAGATATACTTCCATACGCCCTTTCAATAATGCTTTTTTGTAATTTTATTAACCTTGAACCGGGAATTATTAAATTCAGAAAAGAATACTTTTATTATCCCGCATTTGCTCTGCTCATCTTCTGCCCGTTTGCGCTTCTCTTATCAGGTTTATGCGGAATTGAAAACTGCACGGGAATAATTCTTCTAGCAGCAGCTCCGACAGCAGTTAGTTCTCCCGTTATGGCAGATTTTATCGGAGCAGATAAAAATCTTTCTGTCATGCTTGCAGTAATATCCAATCTGCTTGCGCCTCTGATTTTTTCAGCTGCGGCGTTTTTATATCTTCCTGACAAAATTGATTTTTCATTCGCAGATGCCGCCGCAAAATCCGCATCTGTAATATTTATCCCTCTCGCGGCAGCCCTTGTCTTCAGGGCGTTCAAATTCGGCAAAGTTCCAGCAAAAATATCCGGCCTCTCGGGAACGGTTCTTTTCCCCGTCATAATATTCGCGGCTGTCATGAGTTCAAAAAATTCAATACTTAAAGCAGATAAAACGGATCTTGTGTTTCCTGCACTTGCAGCTTTAATTCTTTGCGCGGTTTCCTTTTCAACAGGTTTTCTTGCATCAAAGAACAAAGCTACTGCCAAGTCGCTTTCTCTTCTTTTCGGTCACAAAAATACCGCACTTTCTGTATATGTGGCGCTGGCTTCGGCGCCGCCTGAAGCGGTGACGCCGATACTTTTTTATATCATATTTCACCACATCGCCAACAGCATTCTTTCATTTGTCTTCGGCGAATCTACTGCCAAATAGGAAGTAAAAACTCAGAAAGAACGCACATTCTCTCCTTTTCAGTAGTCATGTCGCGCACGTCATGTATAATAAAAATTCCGCCGTGCTTCTTTGCAACATAATCGACAACGGCAAGACCGAGACCGAATCCTATTTTTTCAATTTTTGATATCGATTCATCAGGCGGATGAATCCTGTAAAAAGGCTCAAGCACCAGTTTCTCATATTCTTTAGGAACTCCGCCGTAAGGTTTCAGCGTAACATCATTCTTGATGTTTACCCAGAAATACCCGTGATTCACATGGCAAAAAACATTGATCGTACTTCCCCGTGCGGAATATTTAAACGCATTGACCATCAGCTCTTCCATAACAATCGTCATAACATCCGCATTATATCTTATAGGAAGGTTTTCTTTTGCAATCGGAAGAGTTACCTTAAGCTTTTTCTCCGGATAATAATTCAGAACATTTTGAACCATTCCGGGAAATGCATTAACAAAATCTACAGTGCTTTTAGTTTCAAGGGTAAAATCTTTTTCCAGCATATCCGTCGCAAAATTAAGCCCGTCAAGCTGAGTGCGGCAGAATTCATTATTATCAAAAACCATGTCGGCAAGAGATTTGTCTATCTTGTAAAACTCACCTTCCACAGCTGAAGAATTTTTCATAATATCAAGGAGAGTAATCAGAGTGCCGAAACCCGCTCCCTGCGAAAGAGAAGTTTTGAGACTGTAAATCGACTTTGACTCAGTGCTGTCCTGAGTCATCATTCTGCGGCTCTCTTTGTAATTAAGCCATTCAATCTGTCCCCTGATTTTATCTCCGGCACTAATCGTCTGCGACATCTCGAGCTGTTTCAGACTTCCGTATTCAAGAGCCTTAAGTAAAACACTCATAAAAAGCTCGGGTTCTATGGGCTTGATTATATAATCAAAAACTCCCATGCGCATTATATCGATTATTGTTTCGCTCGAATCAAGCGCTGTCTGAACAAGGATAATCGCGGACGGATCAATTTTCTTAATCTCGGAAATAAAAGTTCTGCCGTCCATCACCGGCATCATCAAATCAACTATGTATAGCGAAAACTTTCTATTAGCGCACATATCAAGAGCTATCCTTCCGTTGGAAGCAATCTCGCTGACTACATTCATTTTTTTACAAAGTTCAAAAAGAAGATCCTGGTTTTCTTTTTTATCTTCGACGATAAGAACCGGATCAATCACGGTTCCGATTACAAATGATTCCTTGTTCATTTATCCCTCCATATTTTGAAAAATCGGTATCTTGAATTTAAATATACTGCCCTTGCCTACTTCACTCTCAACCCATATATATCCGTGATGAGAATCGATAATATTCTTCGTTATAGATAGACCGAGTCCGGCACCCTCATTCTGTCTGCTCATGCTCGAATCAAGCTGTGCGAATTTCTGAAAAATATAATCAAGCTTATCATTCTCTATTCCGATGCCGTCGTCTTTAACGTAAACAACACAGCAATTATCTTCGGCATATATCCCGACTTCAATGCGGCCGTTCTCATGAGTAAACTTGATAGCGTTTGAAAGCAGATTTAAAAGAACCTGCTTTATGCGTTTTATGTCGGCGTCTACTTCAAATGGTCCTCCGACCGTCAGTTCAACGCTGATATTTTTCTGATTTGCCTGATAAACTATCATTTCTACACTGCTGCGCAAAAGACCGACCATATCAACCCGTTCGATAGATAAAGAAAACCGGCCTTCTTCAATTTTAGATATATCTATTACGTCATTTATCAGTCTAAGCAGGTGATTGCCGGAGTTGAGAATGTTATCAAGATAACGCCGGCTTTCTTCTGCGGAAGTTCCTCCGAGATTCATAAGCTTTGCGAAACCGATAATTGAATTCAGGGGAGTCCGGAGTTCATGGCTCATATTAGCCAGAAATTCACTCTTGGCCTTATTCGCCCGGTTTGCCTTATCAACCGCATCGTTTAATTCGGAAGTACGTTTTTCGACAAGATCTTCCAGATGATTTCTGTAATCAGAAAGTTCCTTCTCAATCGTCTTATCATCGGTAATGTCGGAAGAAATAACAACAATCCCGTCAAAGGAACCCCGATTGATAATCTGATGCGCTGATACATTATACCAGCGGTCTTTGATATAATACTCAAAATTCATTTTTTCATTCATTGATTTAACTTTAAAAAAATCTTCCTTCATCAAATCGGCATACTCATTCTCTTCAAAAAGCTCCCATAAAGTTTTACCGACTATCTTCTCTGAATCCATTTTAAACAGTTTTGCGACACCATCATTTATACGGACTATTTTACCGTCTCTATCAATCATAAAAACCGCATCTTTTATCGCATTAAACGTAGTCCGCCATTCGTGTGAGGCGCTTTTAATCCGGTCTTCATACTCGAGACGTTTTCTTATGTCTGAAAAAAGTATTATGGATCCTTCGAAATCATTTTTATCGTTTACTATCGATGATATGGTCATATCAATCGGAAGACGGGACGAATCGGATCTTATCAGAGAAGCCCCGTTTATTCTTACTTTAAACTTATCTCCCTGAACAACCGCTTCTTCAGTTTCAAATTGCTCAGTTTCACTCGATTCGTATTTAAATATTTCATCGAGCGTTTTTCCTATGGCATCATCCGAAGAAGACTGCAGAAGATCCTCAGCAACCGGATTCATGAAATTAATTTTTCCGTCAAAACCCGTTGATATTATCGCTTCGCCAATTCCCTGAACAACCGCACGGAGCCATCGTTCCTTTTCGATAACAGCCTGCTCTGCCTGCCATTTGTAAATAGACGTCTCTACGGCAATATAAATATCGTTTTCGGAAAAAGGTTTTGAAATATAACCGTAAGGCGCCGTCATTTTTGCCCTTTCAAGTGTTGCATGGTCTGTCGAAGCAGTAATGTAAACAAAAGGAATCCCGTACTGCGAACGGATTATTTCGCCCGTTTCGATACCGTCAATTCCTCCGGCGAGAATAATGTCGAGAAAAACCATGTCCGGCTTATCCTCTTCCATGTGCTTCAAGGCTTCTTCTCCGGACAATACCTTTCCGCACACGGGATAACCGTATTTTTCGAGCATCAGAACGAGATCGTACGCGACGATAGCCTCGTCCTCAACGACAAGAATTTTTGGAAAATTCTTTTTTTCAATCATTGCTCATCAAACTCCGCGGGCGGACTTATTCTGAAAACAATTAATGCTCTGCCGCCTGATAATATATTAAAAACCTCAACCATTCCCGCGTATTCAAACCGTTTTGCCGGAACAATTATTTATACACCCTATGGCAATCAAAGTCAAACAAGGGTTTTAAAAAAGGTGATCAGTAATGTTGTAAATGTTCTTGACTCGGTATTTACTTGTGTTTAGCCTATTTGAGGATGCGGATTTTAGTTATGCCAGAGGCTTTTAAATGAAAAAATGGACATTAAGGTGTTCGTGCGCGGTAAGTTCAGATTCAGCCGTACAGAATGCCGTGATAGAGATTGACGGCGCATACATCAGCGCAATTTCAAAATCCGCAGCATCAAAGCCGGACGTGGACATTTCTAATTCAGTGGCAACTCCGGGTCTCATCAACTCTCACGATCACTTAATAGGCAATTATTTTCCAAAGGTCGGAAACGGTCCTTATATAAACTGGCTTCCATGGGATAATGATCTGAAATCGGCTCCGGTTTACCGCGAACGACAGCAGATAGCAAACCGCGACCTTTATCTGCTCGCAGGCTACAGAAACCTGATTTCAGGCGTTACAAGCGTTCATGACCACATTCCGCATTTTGTCCAGGAACCTTTTCTCAGCATAATGCCGCTGAAAGTTATATCAGATTACACCCTCGTGCACTCCATAACACAGTTTGCGCTCAACTGGGGAGACGGAATCGAAGCAGAATATGCGCGTTCAGAAAAAGAAGGAATACCTTTTGTCGCGCACGTAGGCGAAGGCTTCGACGAAGAATCCAGAAATGAACTCAAAATTCTCAATCAAAAAGGCGGTCTCGGAGAATATTCGGTACTCGTTCACTCAATCGCCTTTACTCCTGAAGAAATAGCTCTTGTAAAACAGAAAAAAGCAAGTGTCGTCTGGTGTGCCGACTCAAACATTTTCATGTACAACAAAACGGCAGATGTAAGAACAATGCTGAAAACCGGAGTCAACGTATGCATCGGAACCGATTCACCGATGTCGGGCGGAGAAAATATTCTTCATGAAATGAAATTCGGCAGAAAATATTATAATGATCATTATATGGAAGATCTTCCGGCAAAACAGATATTCAAAATGACGACCGAAAATCCGGCAAAAGCGTTCAGACTTTCAGAAAACGGAAAACTAGCACACGGAATGCTTGCTGACATTGTTCTTTTTGATAAAAAAAATGACGATCCTTATGAATCGGTAGTAAACGCAAACCTTAAGGATGTCAAACTTGCAATAATAAATGGAATTCCGGTCTACGGTCATGCTGTTTTTCTTGATTCTTTTAAAAACTTCGGTATAAAATATCAGACTGTACGAATTGCCGGAATTGACCGCTTCATCATTGGCGATCTTTTGGGCGTACTGAACAGAATCAACAAGGCTGTCGGATTTAAGAAAAAATTTCCGTTTATGCCTGTCGAACTATAAAAAAAGTTGGTGTGAAATGTCGAGCGGAGTCGGTAAAGTTACTACAAGAAGCTACAAATCCGGAAGTGTCGTTTATTTCGAAGGCGATAAAAGCGAATACATTTACATTCTCAAAGCCGGAAAAGTCCTTCTAACTTATCTCAAACCCGAAACAGGTGAAGAGGTAAAAGAGCACATCAAACCGGGAGAATTTTTCGGAGTAAAATCGGCTCTCGGAAGATATCCGAGAGAAGAAACAGCGCAGACACTAACAGACGTCATTGTATTAGTTCTGACTCTTGCTGATTTCGAAACCATAGTTCTCGGAAACATTGCAGTCGTAAAAAAAATGCTTTCAGTATTCAGTAATCAGCTCAGACGTATCGGAAAAGCGCAGAGAGAAGTTCTCGGAGAAACCAATGTAGTTAACCCCGAAGCCGAACTCTTTAAGATCGGAGAATACTATTTCCGCACCCAGAAATATTCACAGGCACTTTATGCTTTCAAAAAATACATGGGATATTATCCCGACGGTCTCAATGCACAGAACTCAATGCAGCGGATAAAAGACATTCAGTCGGGCAATTTCTCGAATGAACTTCCTCCTCCTTCTGATGATTTTCAGGATTCATCATCCGGAATGAATGATTCTTCATTCGGAGGTTTTTCGGATTTCGGAGCAGATTCACACGATTCGCCTCCTGACATGACCGATTTCGATTCGGGATTTTCCGTCTCGCATGCGACTGAACTTTCAAGCGAAATGGATGATTTTCTCGGGGGCAATGCCGGATCAAACGGGGGACCGTCTCCGGAAGATAAACTAGAAAACGCAAAATCATTGTTCGCATCAGGCGACCCGCGTTCAGCTGAACCGATTCTTAAAGAGATAATTGAAGATATGTCGCTTGAACACGGCCCTTCTGCAAAAACATTTGAAGAAGCACATATAGAGTACGGAAAAGTTCTAATGAAACTGGGAAAACTCCAGGATTCTCTTACAGCTTTTTCAAACTTTGTTAAAAAATTTCCGCAGTCCAAATCGGCAAAGGCGGCACTTTATAATTCCGGACTGATTTTTATGCAGGCAGGGCAGAAACAGAAAGCCGCGGCATATCTTCAGAAAGCAGCTTCGATGCCGCCTGCAGATGATATTACTTTTGACGCGAAACGCCGTCTGACACAGCTTCAGTAAGGAGTACATATGCTTCTCTTAGAAAAAAATGCAATGGAAAAACTCGATAAATTTTCAGTTGATTACGCTCCCGGCGAAATAATCTTCTGCGAGTACGAACCTGGAAACGAGTTCTACTTCGTCAAAAAAGGACGTGTCAGCATTGTTAAAATAATCAATAACCGCGAGAAGACCCTTGACGTACTTGAAGAAGGCGATGTCTTCGGCGAAATGGCTATTCTCGAAGCAGAACCGCGTTCCGCATCTGCTGTAGCAATGGGTCCTGAAACCGTTTCACTTTTAAAATTTCACCGCGACAATTTTGATGCTATACTTCAGGGGAATCCCCAGCTAGCATACAGACTCCTCGTAATTTTTTCAAAAAGAATTTATGATGCCAAAAGAAGACTGATGATTCTTCTTCTAAATGAACCTCAGCTGAGAGTAATGGACGTTCTCAACATGCTTGCCGAAGCCGAACAGAAATTCGATCTCGACAGTCCTGTTATTTTGAAAACAAATCCGAATGAGATATGCAACTGGGCGGGGCTCCCTATGGAAGACACTCAAAAAGCATTGACACAATTAGCCAACCTCGGAAAGATTGAAATTCAGGCGGACAGCGTTTTTGTTAAAAACATTCGCGACTTCCAGCGACTTGTAAATTCCCGCCGAAAACAAATGTTCACAAGATAACGCTCCCGTAGCTCAGGTGGATAGAGCAGTAGTTTCCTAAACTATGTGCCAGAGGTTCAAATCCTCTCGGGAGCAATCGTTCTACCGGAGAAATATGGAAGCCAGACTCGAAAGATTAAATACACGTTTCAACGAACTTCAAGTGGAAATGAGCAACCCGTCGGTTGTATCAAATCAGGAAAAATTCCGCGAGCTCAGCCGCGAATTTTCACAGCTCGAACCTGCAGTCAAGAAATACAAAGAATATGTTAACCTCAAAAAAAATCTATCTGAAACCGAAGTTCTTCTTCAGACAGAAAAAGATGCCGAAATGCGTTCAATGCTTACAGAAGAGAAACACTCGATAGAGGAAAATCTTCCTCTTCTGGAAAAGGAGATGATGGTTCTTCTTCTGCCGAAGGATCCTGGTTCAGGCAAAGATGTTATAATGGAAATACGCGCGGGAACCGGCGGTGATGAAGCGGCTCTTTTTGTTTCGGATTTGTTCAGGATGTATTCTCGTTACGCGGATATCAACAAATGGAAACTGGAAATAATGGAAAAAAGCGAAACCGAAATCGGCGGTTTCAAGGAAATAATTTTCTCTATTTCAGGAGACGCGGCGTATGACGACCTTAAATTCGAATCGGGAACGCATCGCGTTCAGCGTATTCCGTCAACCGAAGCCGGCGGAAGAATCCACACAAGCGCGGTAACAGTTGCAGTTATGCCTGAAGCCGAAGAAAGCGACGTTAATATACGCACGGAAGATCTTCGGATCGACGTTTATCGTTCAAGCGGTAGCGGCGGTCAGCACGTTAACACGACTGACTCTGCCGTCAGAATAACGCATATACCCTCTGGTCTCGTTGTTACCAGTCAGGATGAACGTTCCCAGATAAAAAACAAAGCAAAGGCTCTAAGAGTTTTAAGAACACGCCTCTTTGAAGTTCAGGATCAGAAAAGAAGGGAAACCGAATCGAAACTCAGAAAATCCCAGGTCGGTTCAGGCGACAGAAGCGAAAGAATCAGAACGTATAATTTTCCTCAGTCAAGGGTTACTGACCACCGTATCGGAGTGACACTTTATAATCTCGAAACATTCCTAAACGGCGAAATGCACCAGATAATCAGGTCACTGAAAGAGTTTGAAATCGAGGAACTGCTGAAAGATCAGGATAATCTATGACCCTCGGTGAAATATTCGCGGAAGTTTCCGCCGTATTAAAATCTTCAGGAATACCGACCTTTTCCCTTGATGCTGAAATAATAATATGCGAAACAGCCGGTATCGCAAGACACAGAATAATATCGCATCCCGAAACTGAAATTTCAGTCAATATAATTAAATCAATTCTTTCTATGGCAAAACGCCGCGCAGAAAGAGAACCTCTGGCTTACATAACCGGAGTAAAAGAGTTTTACGGACTTGAATTCTCGGTAAACAAATCTGTTTTGATTCCACGTCCCGAAACTGAACTTCTTGTTGATCAGGCAATCTATTTCGCTCCGCAAAAATCGGACTTTCTTGATATTTGCACGGGATCCGGCGCCGTTGCTGTATCAGTAAAATACAACAGACCGGATCTTTCGGTTTGGGCATCAGATATTTCTGCTGACGCGCTAGGATGCGCCCGGCTTAACGCCGAGAACATCGTTTCCGGAAAAATTGAATTTAAGGAAAGCGATGTTTTTTCCGCATTTGCTGGCAGAAAATTTTCATTGATTACTGCAAATCCGCCCTATATTGCAGAGTCCGAAAAAGACAGTCTAGAAGCAGAACTTTCATTTGAACCGCAACAGGCTTTATTCGCGGACGATTCGGGAATGAAAATAATAAAAACATTAATTTCCGATGCAAAAGAATATCTCACTGATAATGGAATTCTTTTAATCGAAATCGGAGCTTCTCAGAAAAATGCAGTCAGGGATTTCGCTCATTTGAACGGTTTTGAAGCAGTATTCTGCCCGGATTATGCCGGAATCGACCGTGTAGCCCGCATAACCCCTAAATAAGTCTATTTTCAAACCTTCTATTATTTCCCGTTTTCTTCTTGCTGATTTTTAACACTAATCCGATAATTGAAGTACTGTGGACAAAACCAGGTAATCTGATATTACGGATAAACAAAATGAAAAAGTTTCTCGCCGCTGTAATCAGCGCAAGCTCGATATGCCTCTTTGCGGAAAGCGCCGACGTCAATTACAGCAAAGCGCAAATGCTGAGATCGGAAAATAAATTTTCCGAAGCGGTTGAACTTCTTCTGAAAATAGATAATCATCCGGAACAATACAGAATATATCACCAAATAGCTGAAATATATCTCCAGCTGAAGGATTTCGCTAAAGCCGAAGAATATGCGAAAAAGTCAATTGATCTTAAGGATGATTTCGCGGAAGCATATATCGTTCTTTACAATTCACAGAATTCACTGCAAAAAACAGAGGACTCAGCCGACACCCTCTTCGCCCTCACTCAGATGAATCCAAAAAATCCCGAATTCCTTTACATTCTAGGATCAATTCACTATAATCAGCTCAACAATATAGTCATGGCAAAATATTGCTTCGATCTTCTTCTGAATCTTTCATATGAACAAAGCATTCCTGCGCAATACATGGAAAAAATTCACATCGTTCTTTCTGAGATAAATTACGAACTCGGCAATTATAATGACGCAATTGAGAACATAAAAAGCGCAATGGAATACAATGCTCAGAATTCCGAGCGCATGCTTAAAATGGCAGGATTCCTTGCAGGACTCAACCAGCTCAAAAGTTCAGCAAAAGCTTATGAAGCAGTTTTAAATTCCATGACTCCTGAACAGAAAAAAGAACCTCTTTCTTACAAAATATCAGCATTCATTGGAACGATTCATTATATCAACGGGGATGCACGCGCTTCTTCATATCTGAAATATTCGCTGGGAGACAAAACTTCAAGCAATAAGCTTGCGCGGGCGCTTCTCTATGCGATTGCCGGAAATGAAAAAGCGGCTATGCCATTAATAAATGAATTGTTAACTACCGAAGATGCGCATCTTCCTGCGGTGTTAGCGGGTGCAAAAGTCAGTGAATCCGCCGGAGATAAAGAATCCGCAGCAGCTTTCTATTCCCGTGCGGGTGAAATAATCAATCAGACAGACCTGCATTTGCCTTCCGCTAAAATCAACAGAAAGGCGGCAGAATTTAATAATTCAGCCGCTCATTACAGATATGCCGCTTCTTCATTTGAAAAAGCAAAATTAACCGCAAACGCTATTCTGATGATTGAAAAATCAAATACAGCTGAGTTCAACATCGAGAATTATCTATATACAGGCTATCTCTATTCTGTTATAAAAAACCGTACTAAATTTGAAAGCATCATAAACAGTGCAAAAAAACTCGAACCTAAAAACCCCAGAGTTTATTACATTTCGGCTTTATCAAATTTTGACGTCAAAAACTATCATGCTTCTCTTTCTGATATCTCCAAAGCAATCGAGCTTTCACCCGAAGATCCGTACATACGTTTTCATGCAGCTATAACCTATGAAAAACTTTCTAAAACTGCCGATGCCGCCCGCGAAATGGAAGAAGCTCTCAAGTACGACAAAGAAAATCCGGGCTATCTGAATTTTCTAGGCTATATTTATGTTGATTCAAACATAAATCTCGACAAAGCCGAATCAATGATACAGTCAGCTCTTTCAAAGGAACCGAATAACGGTGCTTTCCTGGATTCTCTCGGATGGCTCAATTACAGAAAAAAGAATTATAGTGAAGCATTCAAATATCTTTACCGCGGAATGCAGAACCTGACTGCCGCAAAAACCGAAGACCCGGTTGTCTACGACCATCTCGGCGACACCAGTTTGAAACTCGGCAAAAAACAAAAAGCAATTGAATATTGGAAAAAAGCTCTTTCTTTTAAGGCTGATCCCAAAATTGAAGAGAAGGTAAAAAATGCAGTCAAAAATTAAATTAACTCTTATATTTATTTTAACTTTGTCTCTTTCGTGCAAGAGTGTTCCCGAAAAGATTTCTACAGATGCTGTTTTTTCAAAAACCGAACTTACATCGGCAGTCATCGAATTCAATGAGAGAAAAGCCCCTTCTTTTTCGGCTGATGTCTCACTCAAAATAAAACTCAACGGAAAATCAAACTCCGCATCGGGCAAAATATATTATTCTGCTGATTCAGAAAAATGGAGAGCCGTTATCCGTGACCCTTATTTTGGAACAGTTGTTTTTCACATATTGATTGAAAATGATATAATTAATGCTTATTCTACTTATGACAAGATTCTGTTTCTTTCTGACGCGAAATCGCCCGATCTCTTTTCGGCAACATATAATCCTTCTTCCATTTTCGCGATAGTTTCAGGCAAAATACCTCTTATAGCGCAGCTTGCCGAATACAAAGAAAACATAGCAACTCTCGAATATGATGACGCCGATTTTTCCCAGAAAATCAATTTTTCCGAAAAAAAGAAAGTTTCCGATCTGACAATTGAAAACAAAAAAAAAACGATGAACTTCGTTATACGTTACGACAGTTTATCAGAAACTGATAATTACTCATACTACAAAAGGATACACGCTGAAGAAACCGTAAGCGGTGATTATTTCGATTTTACTTACAAAAACATCACAATAGAAAAATCAATAAGCGACAGTATTTTCGACTTAAAAATACCAAAAGGAACCAAAGTAATAAATACTACCGGAAAATTATAAAATCGGCACAGAGAGTATACTCTGAACAGCCTTGTATGCAATCAGCATCTGTGCGGAATAATATGAGGCCAAAACGATTAATGCCGATGCTTTATATTTCTCAACAATAACTTCCCATGAAAGAAAAGCATCGGAAACATAAAAAAGCGCCGCACCAATAGAAAGAACCGAAAGACCGCCTCTTCCTGCTTCATAACTCTGAGCGGCTAAATTCATTGCAGTGATAAGCGCGCAGTAAACAAGTACAGGCAAAAACATTTTTTTCTGAAAACCCGTTCTAAGGAAAGTTTTTACATTAAAAACATAAATCAGAGAAAAAACTGCAATAACTATTCCCGGAACGGTTATTGATAAATCAGTGTGAAAAAAAGCAGCGATATAAATGATATGTGCAAGTGAAAAAGAAATCATTCCTGGAATTAAATATCTGCTGTCATCAAGAAGAAAAAAGTCACCGAACATGCTGAACAAAAGCCCGGCTGCAACAAAATATGAAAAACGGGTTCCGCCGGAAAGAACTGAAAGAACAAGTAATAATAGAAACAAAATCATAACAGGAGCAAGTTTTACGTATTTATAAAGAGATTCCTTGCGGTATTTCACAAATATCGCCAAAAAAGATGCAAGAATGCAAATACTGTAAAATATAATTACAAGTCTCATCGTCATCCTCCGGAAAATCGGCGCTGCTCATTCTTAAATAAGAAGTTTTAGCCTGTCAAGAGATAAGCATTATTCAGTTAATATTTATTTGACGAATATTTCACATAGACAAAATTATGACATAGATTAGATAAACTGGTGAGATTATGAATATTGGCCGTCTATTAAAAAAAATAAGAACTGAAAAAGGTTTTTCGCTTTCGACTGTAGCTGAAGCGGTAAACCTTACTCCAAGCTCGCTTTCTCAAATTGAAAACTCTAAAATTTCACCTTCAATTTCATCTCTATCGGATATTCTCAATTTTTACAGAGTTCCAATGTCTGAATTTTTTAAGCAGATTGAGCACAAGGATCTTCTAATTGTCAAATCTGCTGAAATTGAATCACTTAAAACAATCAATATGGGAGTAACCATCAATCTTCTTGCATCAAAACTCGAAAATAATGTACTTGAATCATACTCCGTAATTTTTTCGCCGGGCAGTTCGCTTGAAATAAAAAAACTGCCTGATGAGCTTAACGGTGAACGTTTCCTTTATATTTTAAACGGTTCTATAGAAATTACTATTAACGAAAAAATCTTTTTGCTGAAGGAAAAGGATTCACTGAATTACAAGTCATACTACAAGTGCCTGATCAATAACACAGGATCTGTTGATGCAGAAGTTTTCATTAACGGTCTTCCGCCTGTTCTTTAAGCCCGCCTTTTAGTAGACTCCCTGATGACAAGCTTCGGCTCAACAAGCTGCTTTTGCGGTTTCAGCTCTCTGTCTTTTATACGTTCGAATATTCTTGCAAACGCCATTTCTCCGAGGCTGAATTTAGGCTGATAAACCGTCGTAAGCCGGGGGACAGTATATTGACACATGAAAAGGTCATCGAATCCGATAACAGATATCTGATCGGGTATTGTGATATTAATATCCGCAGCAGCACGGATACCGCCGATTGCCAGATTGTCAGAATAGAAAAATATAGCAGTGGGAGGAATTTTCATCTTCGTAAACTTTACGAATGCATCATAGCCGGCATGAGTATGAAAATCTGTTTCAATAACATAATCCCTATTCAATTCAATGCCATTTTCGTTAAGAGCCTTTTCCCACCCCTTAATACGCTGACGATATGAAAAATTATCATTACCTTCTGCCGATACACATGCTATTTTAGTATGCCCAAGTTCAATAAAATGCTTTGCTGCAAGATAACCTCCCATAAAATCATCCGTGCAGATTGCATCCATGCCGCTGTCTTCTATATAGTGCTGAAGAAACAAAACAGGTATTTCAAGATTGACCAGATAAGGGATTCGCGTTTCGTCGAGAAGACTGTGTATTATCACTGCATCAACGCCTTTATCCAGCAGCATTTCAATATTTTCTTTTTCTTTTTCCGGATTACACTCGGAATAACATACTATTATGTTGTAGCCTTCAAGATAAGCCTTCTTTTCAATTCCGGTAAGAGTTTCCGAAAAGTATGGATTTACATTTATCGAAGAAAGAACACCTATCGTCTTGCTTTCCTGCTTGCGGAGGCACCTCGCGACCTGGTTCGGACGGTATTTCAGTTCTCTGATCGCCTTATTCACGCGCTTTACAACATCTTCACTTACAAAACGCGTTTCATTGATAACATGCGACACAGTTGTATACGAAACACCTGCCCTTTTAGCCACATCTTTGATGGTTGCCATTATCTTCCCCTTTTAATGCTTTTAAGCTCTGCGCAAACGAATCCTATCAAGCTTGTTCAGGAAGGAAAGAAAAAAATCTCTTCCTTTGGCAAATCGCAGAGTATTTATTAGTGCACGGACAAATTCATCCGTTATCCAGGTGATATAAACGCCTGTCAGAGAAAGTCCCAAGGGAAATATCATAATATAAGACATTACTACCACAAAAACAGTACCGAAAATCTGAGTATAAAGCATCCACTTGGTATCGCCGATTCCGCGTATCCCATGTCCAATAACCACATTAAACGCTTTGGGAATAAGAAAAAGAGCGGCCATTATCAAATAAGGATAACTGCTGTTTATCATAGCTGAATCTTTTGTAAAAAAAGAAACTATATCCTTCGCGAATCCGCCGAAAAGAATCATAAAAAAAACATTAATCAAAATGGAAATTTTGAGACAGCGGTATGTCGCGCGCGCCGCTTCAGTTTTTCTACCTGCGCCGGCAGCATGCCCTGCAAGAGTCTGAGCCGCCTTTGCAAAACCTGAATAGAAAAGAAAACACACAACTTCAATACGCATTACCAGCGTATAAATTCCGGTTTCTCCCGGACCTAATGAATTCATATAACGCACTATAATAAGATTGCCGAAATGCCACATAATTTCTTCAAGTCCGGAGGGTATGCCTAAGCGGGCTATATTCTTATAATTCTCGAACTTAGACTTCACAATTTTTGAAAGATTAATTCCGAACTTTCTGCTGTTTGCAAGAAGAAATGAAATTGTAATCGCGGCACCGACAAACTCGGCAGCGACAAGAGCAATTCCGGCTCCTCTAATCTCCATCGGAGCAAATCCGAAATGACCGAAAATCAGAACCCATGAAAGAAAAAGATTAATCGAAGACCTGACAGCTCCTGAAATAAAAAGAGGAAAGGTTTTTCCATGAGCCTGGAGTATAGCAGCGGCAGTAGTTTCTGCGCCTACAAAAAGAAAAACAAATGAAAGAATCCGGATATATTCAACCGAATAAGACAAAATCGGTTCACGTACACCCATTAGATGAAAAACCTGTTCGGGAAAAATTATCCAAAAAAGAAAAAATGCCAGAGAAAAAAGAGTATTAAACTTGAATGCGCTTGCAGAAAGTCTTGCCGCCTGAACATTCTTCCCTGCTCCGAGTTTCTGAGCGGCGAGAACTGTTGTTCCGGTATTAACCGACCAGAAAAAAGAAAGAGTCAGAATAAACGGAAAAATACTGTTGCCGACTGCGGCAAAATATTCGGTATTTATTCTTCCAAGAAAAGCTGAATTTATCAGAATTTCAGTCTGCTGGATGATTCCGGCGATGACTATCGGAATTCCGATTCTGAATATTATTTTATATTGCTTGATGTTAGGATTTTTAAACATTTTGACCTCGGCGCAGGCATTTAAGCAAACGTTTGCCTAATGTCAAGATTAATCCTTCATTGAAAAAATTTGCAACTGTACAAAAACATGAAAATGGCTGAAAAAGTTGCAACTTTACTGATTCTCATCCGGTCTTTTTTAGTAAGGTTAATTCCAACCAATTCAATACTACTGGAGTTTTCAATGTCTCTTATCGATAAATACCTGGAAAGAAAAGATTTTTCCTCTTATGAAGATTTTGTATCCGGATACAAAATAAAATTTCCTGATAATTTCAATTTCGCTTACGATGTTGTTGATTATTATGCCGCAAACGAGCCTGACAGAAAAGCGCTTGTATGGTGCGACGAAAAAGAAGATGATAAGATCATTTCGTTCAAAGAAATGAAGGAAATGAGTCTTCAGGCGGCAAAAATGCTCTCGTCGCTCGGAATCAAAAAAGGAGATAGAGTTACGCTAATACTCAAACAGCGTTACGAATTCTGGTTTCTTCTTCTTGCCCTCCATAGAATAGGTGCAATTGCGATTCCGGCCACGCACATGCTCAGTGCACACGATATAGAATACAGAATAAATTCTGCCGGAATAAAAATGATAATATCGGTTTCTGCCGATCATTTGACAGAGTATACCGATGAAGCGGACTGCAAAACCGGAAATAAAATCATGAAAATGACGGTTCATGGAAGCAAAGAAGGATGGCTAAGCTACGAAGATGAAATGAAAAAGCACGATTCTTCTTTCGTCCGTCCGCAGGGCGCCGATGCTCCAACCAATGCCGACACAATGCTGCTCTATTTCACATCAGGAACCGTCGGGCTTCCGAAGATGGTAACTCATGATTACACCTACCCTCTTGCACACATACTCACTGCAAAATACTGGCAGAATGTCGTTGAAGACGGAATTCATTACACCGTTGCAGATACCGGATGGGCAAAATCCGTTTGGGGTCAGATTTACGGACAGTGGCTTTCCGGAAGTGCCGTTTTCATTTATAATTATGACCGTTTTATAGCCGCAAATCTTCTTTCAAAAGCAACAAAGCACGGAGTGACAACATTCTGCGCTCCTCCGACAGTATGGCGGTTCCTTGTCAAAGAAGATCTTCACAAGTATGATTTTTCAAGCTTCAAATACTGCGTTGTTGCAGGTGAACCTCTCAATCCGGAAATCTATGAAAAATTTCTCGCCGCAACCGGAATCAAGCTCAAAGAAGGCTATGGGCAAACCGAGATGGTAATAGCAATAGCGACTTGGCCATGGGTTGAACCGAAACCGGGCTCAATGGGTAAACCTTCACCGACTTACAATGCAATTCTTCTCGACAGGGAAGGAAAGGAATGCAAAGCCGGAGAAGAAGGTGAAATCGTTTTCAAAACAAATCCATCTAAGCCGATAGGATTATTTAAAGGATATTATTGCGACGAACAGCTTACCGCTAATGCATGGCATGACGGCCTGTATTATACAGGTGATACGGCATATAAGGACGAAGACGGCTATTTCTGGTTTGTAGGAAGAAATGACGACCTCATAAAAAGCTCCGGTTACAGAATCGGACCGTTTGAAGTCGAAAGCGCGCTGATTGAGCATCCAAGCGTTCTCGAATGTGCAGTAACGGGAATACCTGACGAAGAACGCGGCCAGGTTGTCAAAGCCACAATCGTTCTAGGCAAGGATTTCACGGCAAGTGATGAACTCAAACATGAACTTCAGAATCATGTCAAAAAAACCACAGCGCCTTATAAATATCCGAGAATAATAGAATTTGTTGAATCGCTTCCGAAAACAATAAGCGGCAAAATAAGACGTGTCGCCATCCGCGATAAAGATAAAGCATGCTGAGAATTATTAATCTGTTTCGGATTTCGTTTCGGAACAGATTACTGATAATGTTCATGAATTATTTTACCGTATTTCACCTTGAAATACGGTTTTTTTGTGTTTGAAAAACTATACCGGTATTTTAATGGTAGTCATTCGACGGGGGAAAAATGAAAAAAACTGCAATTCTATCTCTTATAATTTTTTCAGCGGCACTTTCGGCTTTTACCATTCCCAAATCACTGCCTAAACCAACAGCAGATTTTAAAGGATTCGATATTGAATCCATATCCCTGCGCGATATAAATTTTCTTTTCGATGTTGAAATTAAAAACCCATACCCGGTGGGATTGAAACTCGACGGAGTTGAATTTACATTTTTTGTCGAAAACAATCAGTTCTTCAAAACCACTACATCCAAGGGACTCAAGATAAGCGCTAAGGGGAAAAAACTTAATCAGTTCCGCGTGAATGTCAAATACGAAGATATAATCAAAATAGTAAAGGCGTATTCCAAAAAAGATTATCTCAACTGCAAAATCGACATGGCTATCCTCATTCCCCTTCCTGATATTTCAGGACTTCCGGAAAACATCAGATTCGACTATTCTGTAAACACTCAAATTCCGGCAATTAAACCGACAATCAGCATTGCGAATTTCAAGGTTCAAAAACCTTCAACTGCTGAAATTGCCGCAGAACTTGCAAAAAAGAAAAAACAGGCTTCAGCAGAAAAGGTTGCCGGAATGTTCGCGGATATATTAAGCGGAAAAAAAACCGATCAGGTTATTGATCCGGCAAGTCTTGATCTTCCGATAACAGTCGATTTCGACATTCTTCTTAAAAATGAAACTGCCCATAAACTTGTTTTCAACAGCATAAATTATGACTTCTTGGTTAACAATGAAAAACTGGTGAAAGGAACAACCAAAGATATAAAAATGCAGGGCAATACTTCTATAATCAAGGTTTCAAATAAATTCAGCTCAAAAAGCCTAGGCAAATCAATGCTCGGTTTCTTTGAAAAACAGAAAGGTGATTTTGCATTTACCGGTTCGACCTTCATCAATCTTCCGGAAAAAATCAAAAAGGATCCTCTTAAACTGTCATTTGATGAAAAAGGAAAATTTAACGCAAAATGAGTCTAGCAGATATTCAGTCACAACCCGACAACAGAAACATGCCGATCGATCAAGTCGGGGTAAAAGGCATCAAGTATCCAGTAATCGTTCTTGAACGCGAAAAAGGAAAACAGCATACAGTCGGCAATATCAACATGTTCGTTGAGCTTCCTCACAATTTCAGAGGAACTCACATGAGCCGTTTCATTGAAATCCTCAATCTTCACATGAACGGAATTTCTACAGCAGGGATTAAAAAAATTCTATCCGACATGAAGGAGAAACTCGACGCCGAAAAAGCTTATTTCGAAATTGAGTTTCCGTTTTTCATCAGAAAAGCTGCTCCAGTATCAGGTTCTACCGGAAAAATGGAATACATGTGCAAAATTTTCGGAGATTCTTCTGCAGATTATTATATGGTCGAAGTCAGAGTTCCGGTACTTTCATTATGCCCGTGTTCGAAAGAAATCAGTTCATACGGCGCGCATAATCAGAGATCCATAATTACGATAAAAATCAAAGCTTCCGAAATAATATGGATTGAAGATATTATTCTAATCGCGGAATCATCGGCATCAAGCGACATCTACTCTATTCTCAAAAGAGAAGACGAAAAGTTTATCACCGAAAAATCGTATGATAATCCTATGTTTGTAGAAGATATGGTAAGAAGCGCAGCCGAAAAACTGTCAGCGATGGAGCACATTCTGGGATTTTCCGTAGAAAGCGAAAATATGGAATCGATTCACAATCATTCAGCATACGCAAGCATCAGCAGAAATATGTAGACGGGCATTGCCCGTCTTTTATTGACCGGTTCTCTCTTTCAAATTCTGACGCATATCATTGATGATTTCTTCATCAGAAAGTCTTTTTTCGAGAACAATTTTGTAGCGCACATTAAACTTGATCGGAGTTATCCGCTTGTTCTGAAACGCAAAATTCCATCTCTGAATATCATCCATAATCATTGTGTCAAGTTCGCGTATAAACGTTGATCTTACAAATCTTACCTGCATAAGCCTTCCGGAATCCGGGAAAAGCCAAACAGAAATGATACCTTCACAGACTTCATCGATTTTATTGAACTTCATCATCTCAGAAACAAAATACTTATCACCCGAATCGTCCTGCGTACGTGATATGGAATCATTAAATGATTTCTGAGCAACGATATAATCATCCGCAGTCATCAAAACGCGGAAGACCTCATCCTTGCTTTTTGCACTTTCAGTCAGAAACGCATCCTCGCGCCAGTTCTTCTTGGCCGAATCGTCTTTTTTTTGAGGAGCCGCACAACCGATAATCAAAGCTGCGGCAATCAGCAGAATTTTCTTCATTTCCTTCTCCGTTTTTTTATTGCAACGAAATATAAAACACCAGTACATATAATCATATAAAAGGGAAACAATGGAACAATTTTTCTTATCTATTCTCGATGCTGTCAAGGAAAATCAATTTCTTGCCTATACCTTTCTAGCAGCAGCATCAATTCTTGAAAACCTTATTCCTCCGGTTCCGGGAGACAGTGTAGTACTATTTGGAGCGATACTGTCTTCAAGAGGCTATCTATCACCGATAAGCGTGCACATTTCAACTGCTTTAGGCGGTTCAGCCGGATTTTATTTTCTTTTTTACTTCGCGCATAAACACGGAAGAAACTATTTCATAGACGGCAAAATCCCTTTTTTCAGGAAAGAATATATTTTTGCAGCCGAAAAACGCTTTGCATCATCAGGCTGTTACATTGTACTCATAAACAGATTTTTGCCGGGCGTACGATCGGTAATTTCAGTCACAGCAGGAATATTAAACCTCAGCAAAATTAAAGTATTTCTTTTTTGCCTGATTTCATCATTTGTCTGGAATGGAATTCTCACATACGGAGGATACTTTCTCGGCAGCTCAATCATTCCTCTAATCAAAAAAGCTTCTTTCATCACAGGCGCCGTTGTTATAATCATTTTCGCAGTATCGGCTTTAGTTTTCTTCATTTTTAGAAAAAAAAGGAAAAAAACGATTAATTAGACTATTTTTCATTAATCTAAGCAATTTTCTAATTGACGGCAAATTAATTTTAATATATATGACATAATCAAACATCTTAAAAAAGCATCCCGAGCGGGTGCTTTTGCCGATTAATGGAGCGGATAATGATTCAAAAAACTAAGGCGCTATCCGGTAATACTTCCCGAGAAAATCCCCTTCTTTTTAAAAAGACATATGTCCGCGAATTCGCACGAACAAACGTCTTTTCCGTTCCTTCAAACAATGATTGCGATATAATAGCCGCATCCGATATCATCATCGAAGAGATTTTAAGAAAAAATATGATGGTCGGCGAAGACTGCTTTCTTCCGCCGCGTTTTTATACAAACTGCGCAAGCAGACTGTTCTATACGATGGAAAATGCGGACAGCGGAAGTCTTCTGATATTTTTGAAACAGACATCAATGATACTTAGAGAATGCGGAGCTATTTATTCAAAAGACGATAAAATTTTAGCCGATAGAAAAAAAATGACATTCGGAAATCTCTTCAGCGCATTCTGGAATTATAATCCGTGGAATGCCCTATTTCCATCTGTACCCGAATTCGCGGATTCGATGCAGAAAAACAAAACAGCGCTTCTTGAACTGATCCTTTCATATGATGAAGTTTTTTCCGTAGACAGGCTCGCGCGCGATTACTGCATGCTCACAGGCCTAAAATATCAGAATTTTCTTCTATTCTCGTCATTCGTTGATTTTTCAGTTATATCACTGCTCACGCGTTTCGGTCTTCTAGAGTATTTTTCTACTGACAACGAAGTATCAGTACGCCTCACAAAACACGGCCGCGCTTTTCTCTTCTCGCTTTCATAAGATATTATCTTGACACGGAAATTACGCCGTGTCCGATTATTTTATGAAGAAATTATTTCTGCTCATACCAATAGCCTTCATTTCATGTTCATCTTCAATACACCAAAAAATAATTCCTATAAAAAACAACTATGTGGTTTCATCAAGCACCGGATCGACAATAAAAACACTTAATTTTGACGCGTCCGTATATTATATAGACGAAAAGAATAACTTAAAAAAGACATTCGGAGACACCACTGAGAATCCTGCATTTATGGCAATTGTCAGAAATGCTTCCGAAAATCTCCTCGACTTTCCTTCTTTTTCAATCAAACATACAAGAGGAACAACAAACGAAGCAATACCATTTGAATTGATTCAGAATTTCCGGACTCCGGATGAATACAAACAAAATGATGAAGACAAACCCGTTTTTATAAAATATAATTTCAATTTCATTCTTCCGGATGATTATGCGGTTTTTTATCTAAAGCTTCCTTCCTATATCAAATCCGGAAAAATTACAGTCTCCGTGAAAATGCCGCTTGCAAAAGGCGAAAAAATCGTTGATTTCGAATACACCCAAACAGAATATAGGACAAAATGAGGTTTTATGGCAGTAATTGACGCAAAAATTGTCGAAAAAACAGCAAAGCTCGCGAGCCTTAAACTTTCCGATGAAGAGAAAGAGCTATTCGCAAAACAGCTGACGGACATAATTTCTTATGTAGATAAAATCAGTGAACTCGACACTTCTTCAGTAGAAGCAACCGATCACATTGCCGACATCAAAAATGTCTTCCGCGAAGATACGGCGCTTAAGCCGGCTGTATCACTTGAAGAAATAGAAAAAATGGCTCCGGCTTTTGAAAACGGACATTTCGTAGTACCAAGGATAATAGAGTGAAAATTATTTCAACCCCCGAAAAACTCTGCAAGGGGCATTATCTTCTTCATATCGAATGCGCTGAAGATTGCCTGCCGGGTCAGTTTGTATCCTTTAAACTCGGACGCTTTACCGATCCTCTGATTCGCCGCCCTTTTTCCATTTTTAACAAAAACGGAAATGACATAGAGGTTGTTTTCAAGGAAAACGGCAGAGTAACATCGATGCTTAAAAACATGACTGATTTTTCAGACGTTGATGTGTCAGGCCCTTATGGACGCGGATTTACCGTCACTGAAAACGAAAACGTACTTCTTATCGGCGGCGGAGTCGGAAACGCTCCTCTTCATTATTTAAGCAAAGTTCTAAAAACAAAAAATAACAGCATTACATTCATCTACGCAGCACGCTCTCAGGAATTCATTTACTGCGGCGACAGATTCTGCACCGAGTCAAACGAAATCTGCTATGTTACAGATGACGGCTCATTCGGAGATAAAGGATTCGCGGCAGACAAATTGAAATCAGTCATAGCAAAAACAAAGTTTTCAAGAGCCTATATCTGCGGTCCCACAATTATGATGAAATCATGCGCAGAAATTCTAATCAAAGAAAATATTCCGCTTGAAGTATCACTTGAAAATTATTTCGGCTGCGGAATCGGCATATGTTCGGGATGCAGTGTTGATACCGTTGACGGCAAAAAAAGAGCCTGCGTCGAAGGACCTGTATTTGACGGCTCAAAGCTTCTTTGGCAATATCTTTAAACCCCGTGTGAGCTTATGAAATTCAAAATTATCAAAAGAGATTCTAAAACCAAGGCGCGCCGCGGCGAGCTTCATCTTCACAGGGGCGTCGTACGGACTCCCGTATTTATGCCTGTCGCGACAAAAGGAGCAATGCGCTCGCTTCCGATGCAGTATGTCGAGGACATGGATTTTGAAATATTTCTTGCAAACACTTATCATTTGTATCTTCGTCCGGGTCTGGATGTGCTTAACCTTGCAGGAGGTCTCAACAATTTCATGAATCACCACCGTCCACTTCTGACGGATTCCGGAGGTTTTCAGGTTTTCTCACTTTCAAATCTCTGCAAGGTCAAGGAACACGGTGTTGAATTTTCTTCACACATCGACGGCTCGAAACATCTCTTTACACCATCAATGGTTCTTGATGTACAGAAAGTTATCGGTTCGGATATCATGATGATTCTTGACCAATGCGTCGAATACCCGGCTGAGAAATCACGTGTGCGCGCCGGAATGGACCGGACAATCAGATGGGCAAAAGAATCCCGAGAGCATTATGAAAAGCATTTTGACAAAGAAAAGCAGGCTTGCTTCGCGATTGTTCAGGGCGGAACTCACCATGACCTCAGAAAAGAATGCGCGAAAGAACTTCTTGATCTTGATTTTCCGGGTTACGCGATAGGCGGACTTTCAGTCGGAGAACCGAAGGAAATGTACCGCGATATTTCGGCAATTGTTACTGAAATTCTTCCGGATGACAGACCCCGCTATATGATGGGAGTCGGTTCGCCGATGGAAATATTAGATTCGATAGCTCACGGTGTTGACATGTTTGACTGCGTTATGCCGACGCGCATTGCCCGCAACGGAACGATGTACACGACTCAGGGCAGGCTGAATTTAAAGAACGCACAGTTTGAAAAAGATTTCTCGCCGCTTGATCCTGGATGCGACTGCTTTGTTTGCAAAAATTATACCCGTGCGTATCTTCGTCATATTTTCAAAATGCAGGAAATAACATCAGCAGTTTACAATACATATCATAATCTTTACTTTATGCGGAAGTTTATTCTCGATATACAGAAATCTCTTGATGAGGGGAGCTTCTCGGAATGCTACGCTAAATGGAGTTCTTTCTACGGATGATTATTTTCTTTTGATATATCCGAGTCCGTTAAATCTCGCAAAAATTGAACCGTCTTCATCTAATAGATCAACATCATATCCGCATATCCGGTTCTGGGTGCTGACTTCCTTTGCCACCGCCCGGATTTTCTTTCCTGAAGGAGCCTTAAAGTAACTGATGTTGACGTTAATGCCGACTGTTACGAAACCGTATGAATTAGCTGCCGCCGCAAAAGCATAATCCGCAAGAGTAAAAATCGCTCCGCCCTGAACAGAGTTGACTCCGTTCAAATGATCATCACGGACGATGAGTTCCGCAACAGCAAATCCCTCGCGGACTTCAATAAGTTCAATTCCGACATATTTTGCGAAACGGTCGTCTTTCACATTTCCGGTTATGTCATTATTCATTGGTCTCTTCCTCTTCTTCTTTTTCAGCTCTTGCGATACGTTCTTCTTTGGATTTAATTTCAGTTTCAAGAGATCTGATCTGACTGTTAAGTCCGATAAGTTTCTGATTTAGCCGTTCAAGCGATTCAATCAAACGCTCTTTTTCATTTTTCAGAAACTGAAGTCGTGTCATATCCTTTGTTTCCGCAAGTCTCGGAGAAAACTCCGCCTTAACCATATCGGGACTCATTCTTGATAAATATGCGTTTTCAACATCTTTACGGAGATCACTGTCGGCAATACGCGCGACAGAACGCATGTTTTCGGCGCCGATAGCGGGATTCACATTATACGCATAACTTTTCATCATTGTCTTTGCCGCAAAACGGTGAAGACCCAGCTCGCGGTCAACGTAATCTTCAAAGCTGGTTTTGTGCATTTCGCAAAGACGCATCGCTTCAATCAGACACGCGCCGAATTCTTTCATTTTCTCACCGCTTTCACGGAGATAGTCATTTTTGATGCGCTCAGTCAGCTTCACGAAATCAGGGTGACTCTTAAACGGATTCTTGTATATATTCATATCTTCCGCTTTAAAAAGAAGTTTATGAAAAATATTCCAGAATGCCGTGCTGTGCGAACGCGCCGTAACAGGCTGAGCGGATTTCGTAAACTGAATGTGATGAGCAAATTCGTGAATTGCGGTATATATAATTTCGTTTTCACTCTGAACATTCGTATTATGAATAAGTATTTCACGGCGTTCTGCATAATACAAACCGTCGACCTTATTGCTTTTCTTTCCGGTAAACGTCACCATAAAATCTTCAACGTCGCCTTCAAGTCTAAGCAGAAGTTCCTTAACCTGACTCTGATTCATACTAACCTCACTTTATATTTGAACGGAGATTTTCAAAAAATTTATGAACCTCGTCAAAGTCTTCTGCCTTGATAATATGCGTAAGATAAGACAGCTTTGAATTTATTTTTTCAATTTCAGCAAGAGCCTTCGGATTAAAAAGAATTTCAGCTAATACATAATCGTCTTCACTCATCAGGCTTCTTGTTATATCCATGTGTTTCTTGTATGTGTTTCCCGGCACGTTTTCGAGTTTAGTGCAAGAAGCAAATACCATCGATGAAATAAACGGAACAGCAAGAGCCGATGCCGTCATTTCATCATGCTCCTCAAAGCTGTATTGATAAATTTTAATTTTAAATGAATCGAAATACTTGGTAAAATAATCCCTCATCGATGAATCAGATTCATTGATTATAACCGCGAACTCGCTTGAATAATCATGATTGTCTGCAGGGCGGAACATCGGATGAAGCGAAAAAAACTTTCTGTTTTTCAACGAATAATATTCACTCAAACCGTCCTTTACCGCGGCTACATCTCCGATTATGCATTTGTCAGAAACATATTTGATCGCTTCATCGAACGCTTCGAATGTCGAATTATGATTTACCGCATTTATCAAAACATCAGGCGCGAAAGCGGCAAGATCTTCATATTTTAAAAGGACTTTCACACCCTTCGCATTTTTTGTTTTTGCAGAATCGGTATCTAAAACCGCGACCGCGCAGTCAGCCTTCAGATTATCCGCAAACCATCCGCCCATTCTTCCAAATCCAAGCACCGCTACTTTCATTTTACCACCTTTTCATTATAACAACCGAGAATTCTTAATTCGCCGGTAAGATCATTCATTTTACCTATAATGCTTTTTATTTTTGCGTCATCAAGAGAGCCGACGAAATCAAGAAAGAAAACAAAACTGCCTGAATCTTCAGGAACAGACTCAATTCTCGTAAGATTGATATCCTCTTTAGCAAAAGACTCTAGAATCTTGAAAAGAGTTCCGGCCTTATGTTCTGTAGAAAACTGAACAGAACATTTGTTTCCGCCTTCGGTATTTCTTTCTTTTGAAATAATCAGAAAACGAGTGCGGCAGACATTATAGTCTTCAATATTCTCTTTAATAATTTCAAGATTATACAATTCAGCGGAAGCCTTGCTTGCAATCAGCGCGGCAGCCTTAGGACGTTTCTCGGAAAAAAGCTTCGCAGCAGAAACAGCGTTTCCATAAGATATAGGTTCAAGATGATTTCTTGCGATAAAATTTCTGCACTGGGTTAAAGGCAGTTGATTAGAATAAACCGCACGGATATCTCGGTAATCCGTGCCGGGAAGAGTCAGAAGACAATGATGAACCGGAAGATCAACTGCGCCGACTACATTAACATCAGATTTAATAAGAAGGCTGTTGGTTTCATCAACCACTCCGCCGAATGTATTCTCAACAGGAACGATGCCGAATTCAAAGACTCCGTCAATAACGCCTTCAAAAACTGATGAAGCATCCGGGCACGATACCGGAACGAGAACATCATTCCATTCGCGCGCGGCAAGCTCGGCATAAGCTCCGTGCTCACCGGCAAAACCGATAACGGAATAATTTTTACTCTGTAGTCTTTTGCTCTCAGTCATTATCTGCTTATAAAGGTTCGCGCAGAATTCCGGATCAATTAGACCGCGCGCGTTTGATTTTATGTTTTCAATAACCTGGTTTTCTCTGTCGCCGTCTTCAATTTTTGTTTTGAGCTTCGTCGAAAGAATCGCAAGTTCCATACGGTCGTTTAGAAGTTTTACTATAAGTGAATCCTTTAAATCTATTTCTTCTCTGATTTTTTTCAAATCCATATATTCCTCCGTAATTATCTCTGAGCAGATAAATATAAATCACAAAGAGCAATTGCCGCTGCCGCTTCAACGATTACCGGCGCGCGGAGAGCCACGCATGAATCATGCCTGCCCTTTATCACAAGTTCTTCCATTTTTCCTGAAGCAAAATTGAATGTATTCTGAGCCGAAAAAATACTCGGAGTCGGACGGAAAGCTGCTCGGAAAATGATTTCATTTCCGTTAGCTATTCCGCCATTAATTCCGCCGCTGTTATTGGACGAAGTTTTGCCGGTTGAATCAATGAATTTATCATTAAATTCACTTCCCTTCATTTCAGCCGATTTCATTCCGGCACCGAACTCCACACCCTTAACTGCCGGAATGGAAAAGAGAATCCGCGCGATTTCGGATTCAACTGAACCGAAAAAAGGTTCTCCGGTTCCGCACTTTACTCCGTTTATTCTGCATTCAATCAGACCTCCGATGCTGTCGGAAGCCTTCAGAGCTTCTTCGACCGCTTCGGCGATATCTTTTCTTCCGCCTGCGGAAATCAGCTCTGCATTGAATGTAACACCATCAAGCATCTTCTTTGCAATAACGCCTGCGGCGACAAGACCGGCCGTCAGACGCGCCGAAAAATGTCCGCCGCCGCGGATATCATTGAAACCGTTATATTTTTTCATCGCGGCAAAGTCTGAATGTCCCGGCCGCGGATGAGATTTGAATTCAGAATAATCTTTTGACATTGTATTATTGTTTGAAAAAATTACGGCAAGAGGCGCTCCTGTGGTTTTTCCGTCGCATACTCCGCTGAAAAACTCAGGAATATCGCTTTCGCTTCTGGTTGTGCTTCCGCGCACCGATCCGCCTCTTCTTCTTGAAAGATCGGCTTCAAAATCTTCTTTCGAAATAGAAATGCCCGGGCGAACTCCGTCGATTACAACTCCTACGGATTTTCCGTGAGATTCTCCGAAAATTGAAACGCGGAAGATTCTTCCGAAACTATTCATCACCGACCTCCGCACCTATCATTTTCAAATCATTGAAAAAAAGAGGATAACTTTTCGCAACAGCATCAGCGTTATTTATAACGACTTTTTTGCCGCTTCCGGCAAAAAGCACTGCGGGACACATCGCCATGCGATGATCGTTTCTCGAATCCATCTCGCAAGATCTGACTTCTCCGCCGTTAATTATCATTATATCATCAGGGTAATCAATTTCTATTTCAATTCCGGCGCGTGCAAACTCTTCAGCAATTGCCGCCGCACGGTTACTTTCCTTATGAGTCAGTCTGGATACTCCGCGGATTCTGCTGATACCTTCAGCACGCGCAGCAAGAGCGGCAAGCGGAGGAAAAAGATCCGGGCAGTCCGAAGCGTCAAAATCAAAAGACTCAACTTTTGATTTGTTGACGAGAAGCGAATCACCTACAAATGAGAAATTAACTCCGGCTCTTTCGATCGCCTTAAGAACGGCGATGTCCGCCTGAAGTGAATTTTTTAAAAGATTTTTTATAACAACATCCCCGGCAAGAGCTGCAGTGCAAATTATAAAAGAAGCCGAACTCCAGTCGCCTTCAACATCAATAGCACCGGCAGTAAACGGAGAATGTTTAACTTCAAAACGTTTGAAATCGTGATTGATGATTTTTCCGCCGAACTGTTTAACCATATCAAGAGTCATCGCAACATAAGGTTTGCTTTTTAGATTTTCAACAATCACTTCCGAATCAGATTCCGTCTGGGTAAGGGCAATTAGCAAACCTGTCAAAAACTGAGAACTGACGGAACCGTCAACATGCACCATACCGCCCTTCAACGGACCGCGGATTTTTACCGGAGCGCCGTTTTTTACATTTTCTCCAATCAGCTCGATATCGGCACCCAGCTGCTTAAGCGGCGCGGCTATCATATCAAGAGGACGCCGCGTCAGAGAACCCTTTGCGCACAATGTTATTTCGTCAGAGAGCAAAGAAGCGATAGGCGCGAACATTCTCATTGAAAGACCCGCTTCACCGCAATCTATCGAAGCATCGGTTTTCTTCAGTCCGCCCGTCACTTCCAGTGACGAACCGTTCCAGTTGAATTTTGCACCCAAAGCAGTTGCAGCCCTTACGGCAGCTTCAATGTCGTCGCATAGATCAATATTCTTTATAAGCGATTCGCCTTTCGCAAGAAGCGCACAGGCTACAGCTCTTTGAGCGGCGCTTTTGGATGCGGATATGCGCATTGAGCCTTTTACAGATGATATCTTAACGTATTTCTTCATATATTATTTCCGCGCATTTTTCAGCAGTTTTATTTTCGTTTGAAACCAATAGATCGCACGCCGTGGCATAAAGTTTTTTTCTTTCTGAAAATAGTTCCATCGCACGTGATGCCGGATTATCGACATTGAGAAGAGGGCGCGAAGAATCCAGCCTTTTGACGGATGAAACAATCGAAGCATAAAGCCAGACCGTTACGGCCGATTCTTTAAGCAATGAAACATTTTCTTTCCGCAGAATAATTCCTCCGCCGCACGAAATTACTGAATTTTTAAAATTCAGAACTTCAGCCAGCACTTCGCTTTCCAGACTTCTGAAGTAATCGGCACCGGAAGTTGAAAATATTTCATTTATGCTCATTCCGGCTTTTTTTTCAATAAGCCCGTCAATATCATAAAAATTCCTTCCGGTTTTTTCCGCAAGAATTTTACCGACAGTAGATTTACCTGAACCCATAAATCCTATTAATGCAATTCTTTCTTTTTTCCCGAGTACGTTTTCAGGATTGAAGGAAGAAGAAGTTTCTTCAAACGAAGCCTGCATTCCCGTATAAATTTCAAAAGACTTTATGCCCTGATTTATAAGCCAGTCAATTCCCTTGGCGAACTTGGCACCGCGGCATAAGGCTGCTGCTTCAAGCGATGAATCCTTATATATTGCATCCAGAACTATCATGCCAGCATGTATGAAGTCTCCCGCAAAAGCTGAAGCCGATGCCGGAAGAGTCGAAACCAAAATTGAGCATGATTCAATTTCGTTTTTTAATTCAGAAAAAGGAGCATGTTTAACCGAGTATTTCTCAGCAATAAGTTCTGCCTTTTCCTCTGTACGGTTAATTACAACAATATCTGCGCCTATATTCTTCAATGCGCATACTGCGGCTTTCGCCGCACCGCCGGCGCCGAGAACAACAGCTTTCATTCCCGGTACAGCGGATTTGATTCTAAGAGTCGCTTCGACTCCGTAAATATCCGTATTATGGGCGGATTTTTCACTTCCGGAAATAGTGTTTACCGCATCTGTAAGTATTACATTTTCATCTTTTGCTGAAAGAAGATTAGAAAAATCTTCCTTGAAAGGCGCCGTAACATTCATTCCGGAAAATCCGAGTGAGTCATAAATTGAAAGAGCTTCAGAAGCGCTCTCCGGCCGCACGCGGACATAACACGAATCGATGCCGTTTTTTTTAAAAAGCATATTATAGATATCAGGCGATTTACTGTGAAGTACAGGATTTCCGCATACAGCGTATAATTTAAATGCGGTCAAAGATATACCTCATGTCTTCGTAATATATCTGACCGTTTGCAGTCTGTGTTGCGAACGAATATGATGCGTAAGTAAAGGGTGCGCCTAATCTGACGCATGCAACGCGCGTGATTCTTCCCGCATCTCCCATGCAGAAAGCGACAAGCGGACGGGGACGGTTAACGCAATAAAGAGATAAAACCCGCGCCGCATCCTCTGGAGTATTAGCGAAAGTGGTAATCTTAACTATATCCGCGCCGTCTTTAAGCGATTCTATGATAATATTTTCAAGATCTTCTTTTGACGGTGTATTGTCAAAATTATGATAAGAAATAATCACCTTGCAGTTTTTGCTTTTTGCAAGGGATATAATTTCTTTTTTAAATTCAGCATCAGCTTCAATTTCAACATCGACATAAGCCGCACCTGATGAAACAGCATTTTTCAGGATGAACAGGCGTTCTTCCCTGCTGTAATATGTTTCACGGCATGTCGCTATCAGATTTCTATTTTTTGAAAATACATCCGAGATCTCGGCATCATCAAGTTTAAGCATATCAAGACGAAGCTCGGCTAATTTGAATTTATTGATATCTTCAAGTGACTTCTTGTCAGACAGGGCGACACATATCATCTATAATTACCTCGAGTTTTTTTACATCTATCATTTTGTAAAAACTTTTTCCGATTCCTTTCAGAAGAACGAAATTTACACCTTCTCCTTCACGCTTCTTGTCTTTCATAACAAGACGCTTAATCTCATCCGCGGAAGAAGCTGAAGAAGCCGGATAACCGAATGAATCCAAAAGAGAGCGTACCTGAACACAGTCTTTTTCAGAAAGAAAGCCCAAACGTCTTGATATTTCAGCGGCAAGATTCATACCCGCGCCGACCGCAATACCATGAGGAAGCTTTTCAAGAATCTCAACTGCATGACCCAGAGTATGCCCGAAATTGAGAAGTTTTCTTTCACCCTGCTCCGTTTCATCACGGCTCACAACACCTGCTTTTATTTCAACAGAACGGAGAACTATTTCAGACATGAATTTTTCATCCCGGCTAAGAATCATATCTTTATTATTTTTTATTTTTTCAAAATACTTTTTATCTTTTATAACGGCATGTTTGATGACTTCGGCAAGTCCTGAAAGATATTCTTCATCAGAAAGTGTTTTAAAGAATGAGGGATCGCAAAGAACAAATTCAGGCTGATTGATTGTGCCGATCATGTTTTTGTAACCGCCGAAGTTGATTCCGTTCTTTCCGCCGACGCTCGCATCAACCTGAGAAAGAAGAGTCGTCGGAACAAATCCGAAACGAACACCGCGCAAAAATATTGAAGAAACAAAACCGACCGCGTCGGTAAGAGCACCTCCGCCGATTGCGAGAATAAATTTTTTGCGGTCTGCATTCATAGACAGAAGCTTTTCGCAAATATTCATGATCGAATCAATAGTCTTGCCGGCTTCTCCCCTTTCTGCAACAATAAGCGGAGCGGACGGAAACTTATCTCCGTAGAGCCTGAAAACTTCCGTCTCGGTTATGATTATTGTATTTTTTAAATCAATCATCTCAGAAAGAGATGCGAAACCGCCTCCCACGTGAATGACAGAACGGTTCACCCTTTTTGACGAAACTTTTACGGCATTCAAACTACATCACCGATTTAATGAATTCTGCAGTCTTATTGAGCTTTGCCATCAAAGGCTTAAACTCGTCAATAGTCAACTGCTGATCGGAATCGCTCTTAGCGCTTGAAGGATCACAATGAACTTCTATTTCGAGTCCGTCAGCGCCGGCAGCAACAGAGGCGATTGACATCTGTTCGATCAGTGATTTTTTTCCTGTTCCGTGGCTCGGATCAACGATAATCGGAAGATGAGTGCATTCTTTTACTGCAGGAATTATACTGAGATCAAGAGTGTTTCTTGTATATGTTTCAAAAGTTCTGATGCCGCGCTCGCAAAGAATGACATCAGGATTTCCTTCAGCAAGAATATACTCCGCGCAATTAAGCCACTCGGCAAGAGTTGAATACATTCCGCGTTTCAAAAGAACCGGTTTATTTGATTTTCCTACTTCGCGCAGAAGCGTAAAGTTCTGCATGTTTCTCGCACCGATCTGAAGAATATCGACATACTCGCATACCCATGAAACGTCACGCGGATCGACGACTTCGGTAATAACCGGAAGACCCGTTATCTCGCTTGCCTTTGCAAGAATTTTAAGCCCCTTTAGACCAAGACCCTGAAACGCGTATGGAGAAGTTCTCGGCTTGAACGCTCCGCCCCTGATTATATGCGCGCCGGCTTCTTTGACGCCGATAGCCGTATTAATCATCTGCTCTTCGCTTTCTACTCCGCATGGGCCGGCCATTACAACAAAATCCTCGCCTATTTTGACATTGCCTACCTGCACAACTGTTCTTTTTTTGTCGGCGCCGAGTGCAGCCAATTTAAGATTTTTCATATCACCTCATATATTAAAGACATCATTTTCATTATGAATACTTACAATTCATTTCCAGCCAACGCATGAGTCAAGAAATATTCCCGAAGCTTAATCAGCATTACACATTCATTAAATAGCGTTAAAAACAATGATTGTCATTTAATTTCTTTTTTTCTTGCATAAAATCAAACAAAAATCATTCTTACCACAGATTTCATTCGGACTTTTACTTAAGAAATCAATTTTCTCCACAGGAAACAAAATGAACTGCCGCGGAACATTCGCTGAAATAGATTTAAAAGCAATAAAACACAATCTTGGCATATTAAGAAAGCATTGCGGAAATTCAAAAATTCTCATGGCGGTAAAAGCCGACGCATATGGTCACGGCGCAATAGATATTTCAAAATTCTGCGAAGGTGAAAATCTGGCTGAGGCCTTCGGAATAGCTTCAATAGAAGAAGGACGCGAACTGAGAAATGCAGGAATCAAGTCCGATATTCTTATCCTTGGTTTAATACTTCATGATACAAATTGCATCATGGAAGCCGTTGATAATTCCCTAATCATATCAGTCGCAGACATCCCTTTTGCCCGCATGATCTCAGATTTTTCCGCTAAGATCAATAAAACTATACGAGTTCATATTAAAACAGACACCGGAATGGGCAGAATCGGTTGTTCATTTGACGAAATAGAAGAACTTACAAAGCTGTTAATATCCTCAAAGAATATAAAGCTTGAAGGAATATTCACTCATATGCCGGTGTCTGATTCCGACGACGGCATTTTCAACGAAACTCAGATACATAAATTCAAATCTGCTGCATCACTCGCAGAAAACATCAGCGGCACTAAACTCATAAAGCATATGGCAAACAGCGGCGCAATATTAAAATTTAAAGAAACGCATCTTGACATGGTTAGAGCGGGAATCGTCTGCTATGGGTATCCGCCTGTAGAAACGGAAGATAATTTTATTCCGGTGATGACCTTAAAAAGCAGAATTATTTTTTCAAAAAGAGTAAAAAAAGGAACAGGGCTTTCATACGGATTGACTTATGCTCCGGATAAGGACTCAAACATAGCAACTGCCGCAATCGGTTACGGAGACGGCTACAACAGGCTACTTTCAAACAACGCACATGTAATAATAAGAAACAGACTCTACCCCGTTGCGGGAAGAGTCTGTATGGATCAGATTTTAATCAACACCTTCGATGATGTTTACGATGCCGGCGAAGAAGTCATCTTGTTCGGAAAAGAAGCTATAACCGCTCAGACTATCGCTTCAGCAATAAACACTATTCCTTACGAAATAACGTGCAATATATCAAAAAGAGTTCCCAGAGTATTTATCAGTTAGGCGGTAATGTCTATATTCTGACCGATGCTCGCGTTAGAAACCTTTTCAATGACATTCTGCTGCATCATCTTTTCTTCAAGACCCATCGATTTTGATGTAATGTCTTTCAAAAGACTTCCCATATCCGCTATGCCGGAAACAACCGAGTTAACACCTTCCATATTTCCTCCTTCGGATTAATCCGAAATCCTGCGCAAAATATTATCGGTACAGCCTTTAATAAACTTTAGCACTATTTCCCAATCACACTAAAAGGAATCGTCATCATCAATCCTGCTTCATGAGACTTATATTCCCTAAAAGTGTTCACATATCTGTAATACGGAACCAGTGGAATACCCAGCGGTTTTTTAAAGAATTCAACAGATCCGCCAAGCACAAGAGATTTCCTCTTCTCTTCTCTATAAATAATCTTTTTATAAGATGCATCAAAAACTGGATTCAGCCTCGAAAAACCGAAAAGTCCGATCTGAGGCTCTATGAAAAACCTTTTATAGGATGGCGTTCTTTCAAACTCAATATTATCCCCTAAAACCGGAAAAGTAAGAAAACCTATCTGATGTACAAAATAACTGACCTGAATGTCGTTCCTGCCTTTTTCAATTCCTAAAATCCTATAAGGATCTGCATTTATCGAATAACAGAACATAAGGGTGCAAAGGCAAAATTTAATAATTTTCATTCTCCACCCTGAGATAATATACTAAAATTACGGCCATTTGTCATCTTGTAAAAAAAATGTTATACCTGAAATCATTTTCTGGAACTAAAAAGTTTTTCCCAGAAAGAAAGTTCTTCTTCACTCAGACTTACGTCTGACGGTTTCTCTTCTGCTTTTTCCGTTTCATCCAGAACTTTTGTCACCAGGGGAGCAAAATCCTCGCTTTTAACTACAGGTGTTCCAAACTTTCTAAGATATCCGATTATCGCTTTGTCGGACGTAATGACAGTAGTCATTTTAGGCTGTTTGTCATACTTGATCGACTGCATAATCAGATAATCAGCCGACAGGTCATGAGAATAAATCAGCTGAACACCTTTGACTTTTTCCTTTTCTGTATTATCGCCTTCTTTTCTTTTTCCGTCAAAAATAATAACGGGCTTCTTTTTCGCCTTCACGGAATACTCGGCGATCAAATCAACAAGACCATGCATCGCACCGATCAGGTTTTTTTCATACATCATTTCTTCAAGATGAGGAAACTTGTAGATGAGATTAAAACCGTCGATGAGAATGTTTTTTGTCTTTATCACTTGGCAAGCCCGGGAAGACCTTTGGAAAAATCCTCTTTTACCTTTGTTTTTGCTTCTTCACCTATTTTTTTAACATCTTCTTTTCCGATGTTTTTGATTTCAGAAAACTTCCGCCCGCTGAGATAATATGCAAGAGCAATGACAATTACAACAGTCAATATAAAGGCAAAATACTTTTTTACTTTCGTGATTATTAAAAGAAGAAGCAGTGCTGATAATGCGCCGACTGCAAAAACCACCGCAGGTTCCGATGAATATTTATGAAATAATTCGACTAAGCTGTTCATTTGTTTTCCCGGTTGTATGTATTATAAATTTCAATTTTTCTCTTTATGTAATCAGAAGCGTAAGAATTTTCCCAGTCGCTTTCCGCCTCAAGCGTTTTTTTATAAATGCCCGAAATTTCCATCATCATTTTTTTGAGGCGGTATTCCGAAGTTGAAACATCGGAGATTTCCGCGATAAAAAGACGTTTGGCAAAAAGAACTCCGAATCTGTTTTTATCATGCGAAAAAGAAAGCTCCTCGCCGTCAAAAGGAAGCATGCGCACAGCCGAACTTAACGAATCAAAATATCCTGCCGAACCGTTAACAGAAAAAGAAACACGCTCACGCGAAAAAACTGATGCGGTATTATACGATGACGGAGAAATATTTCTGTAAGTCTTTGATGAATGCGAAAACGCGCATAGAGAATAATTTCCTATTCCGCCTCTTCTGAAAAAAACTTCATTCTCATTTAGCCACCCCGCTTCTGATGCAGAAGTAACTCCGTCAACTTCAGCATAAAGTGATCCGTTCTTATAGATGGACGCCTTGTAACTTCCTCCACCGCCGGCAAGAAGAAAGAGAAAGGAAGCTGAAGGAGAAAGATATGCCGAAACACTCCCGTTTTGCACTGAGGAATATTTTTCTTCCTTAAGGATAATCCGTTCTTTGCGCATAAAAGGATTATATTCGGTTATTCCATTTTTTTCATAAATGAGATTTGATGAATTATCGAATGAAAACTCACTAAAAGGATTCTTCGGATATAGAATATCAGAAACATTAGTCTTAATATCTCTTATAATAATTTCAGTTGAAAACTTGCGGTAGCCTTCGCGGATCATCCGCTTAACGGCAATAAATCTTCCGTCCTGCGAAGCCTTTGCCGACTGAACGATTCCGTTATAGCGGAAAAGCTCTCTTTTAGAACGCTTTGAAACATCATACTCAACACAAACAAAATATAGAGGATTATCGGATTCCTTTACATAAAATAATTTTGAAGGCGAAAGCCAGCCGAAGAATGCAACACCGCTGTCCGCTTCAAAAGCACCTGCAAATCTATAGAGATCGAGCTTGGCATTTGTCAGAGTCAGAAAGGACTTGGAGTTCTGTCTGAAATAAATGCTGTCGGGATTAATTTCCCGCGCGGAGATAAACGAAAATAGTAAGAGGCACGATAAAAGAAATCTCATTTTCCGGAATGCTCTGTAATGATATCAAAAGTACTGTCAGGCTTCTTCAGCTGTTTATCTTCAATAGAAGACATTTCTTTTTTTTTAGCTGTTTTGTCTTTTTCAACCGGATCTTTTTCGTATTTATTAATCGCATTAAAAAGAGCTTCATCGGAATCAGCGCTTACAGATTTCGTTTCAGCACTTTTATCTGCACTTTTCGCGTCAGCAGAAGCGGCATTATTCTTTTCAGATATTTTTTTATCACTGGAAGCAGAAACGGTTTTATTATTATCTTTTGCGGAATCACCGGATGCAGTATTTACCTGTTCAGTTTTAGAAACTTTGTCATCTTTATTCAAGTCAGAAGAAGCTTTTTTATTCTGACTTGAAACATTTTCTGTCTGTCCGGACTTTTTACTTTTCGATACGGCGCTTTTTGAATCTTTATTTCCAGTTTGCTTTTTTACAGAAGCATTTTCTTTTACAGCAGTCTTTTCTTTTGCCGAATCAGCTTTTACTTTATCAGTCTGTGACGATTTTGTGCTTACTCCGGACTTAACGGCTTTTTTTTTACTATCGGAGCCGGTAACATCCGCTTCATTCCCGATAGAAGAAGTTTTTTCTGATTCTACGGATTCTTTCTTTGATGAATCCGGATTCTTTTTCTGTCCGTCAGTTTCAGTTTTTGTTTTATCAATTTCACCAGACTCATCAGTTACCGTTTCAGTCCCAGAAGAATCTTTATTTTCAACTGCACCTGAGTCTTTGTTTTCAGAAGCTTTCGGATCATTGTTCTCAACACCGGAGGAATTTTCAGTATCGACATCAGTTGAAACTTCATTCGCTGTCTTTCCTGCTTCATCCTTTTTCTTATAGTAAAGATCAGGTGAAGGAATTATCAGTTTCTGACCCGGGAAAATCAGATCAGGATCTTTTATCTTGTCCCTGTTCGCCATGTAAATCAAAGGCCACATGTCGTACTGATTATCATAATAATTCCCTGCAATGCGCCACAGGCAATCGCGTTTTTTTCTGTCATACTTAACTACATATTCCTTCGGAAATCCGTCGTCGTCCTTGACTTTTTCCGCAACGGCTTCTTCTACCGCTTTTTCTTCAACTTCAACTTTTGCAGTTTCAGTTTTCAATCTGTCAATTTCCGCAAGAGCTTCGTCGCATTTAACGATAACCGAATCATAATCCTTTTCGTCATTGAACTTTTTCGCATCCGCTAGAAGGGATTCAGGTTTAGAAACATCCTTGTCCGCTGATTTCTTCAGTTCCGCGAGTTCGTTTTCAACAGATGCGATTTTATCTGATGCATTCTTTTTTTTGCCGCCGAGAGAAATCTTAAGTTCATTAACTACGGCTTCCGCTTCAGAAAGATCCTTATCGGCATCATCGAATTTTGTTTCATTTATATTAGTGTCTGCGGAAGTTAATTTTGCATTAGCTGATTCGGTCTTTTCAGGAAACAGTCTTGATGCTCCGTCATACTCGAGATCAGATAGAGAAGTTTTAAGAGAATTAAGACGGTCTTTCAACGAACCTCTTTTGGAATTTATAACGGAAAGCACGCCGAATTTTGTTTTATCGGCAAGAGCCTTCACCTGAACGCTTTTATCTTTTGACTCAAAATATTTTTTATCAGAATAATCCTTTTCGGCATCCTCTAAAAGCTTGATAACTGAATCATGTTCCTGAGGCGCGAATTTCTCCGATCCCGAGGATTTCATTTCATCAACGCTCTTTTTTGCTTCGGCAAGATAACTTTCCGACCATAGAGGAAGAGCTTTTTCATAGGCCTGATCCGCAGAAGTTTTTGCCTTTACAGCATTAGCTTTTGCGTCTTCAGCCTTTTCATCTCTTATTGCTTCATGAGATTTCATCAGAAAATCAGACGCAGCAGAGTATTCGTCTGAAGCGAATTTTTCAGCATCAACTGATTTAGCCTTGGAAAGAGAAACCTTAGCGGATGACATTTCATTCAGGGGAAGTTCAAAACCGCAGGATACCGCGAAAAATAATAGCGGAACAAGAAATAAACAGCTTTTTCTCATCTGAGATCCCCCTGAAATAATCGTGTATTTTATTAGCACGCATCCGATAGTGTAGTCAATAACATTTTAGATGTCTTCTATATTATCGGATTTGCGGAAAGATCTCTCTGCAAAATTCTCGAATAGCGAAAGCTTCGTTTTGATTTTTTTATGCGGAAGTGATGAAAGGAAAACTCTCCCGTAACTTTTCGTAACGATTCTCGTGTCAAGAAGCGCGAGAATGCCGCAGTCACCGCTGCTTCTGATGAGCCTTCCTATGCCCTGCTTGAATTTAATAACCGCCGCAGGAAGCTGATAACCGGAAAAAGAATTTCCGCCGCACTTTTCGATATATTTCGACTTCGCTTCTACGTCCGGCCTTTCGGGCGGAAGAAAAGGAAGCTTGGTTATAACAAGCGACTTGAGAAGATCGCCTTTTAGATCTATGCCCTGCCAGAATGAATGCGTGCCGAGCAGAATAGAACCCGGATTTTCAATATAATATTTCGCCGCGCGGAAAGCGTCAAGGTCTGCCTGCGAATAAACTTTGCGGTCGGTGATTTCTTCAAGCTCTTCGCAAACCATATTCAAAGAATCATAAGAAGTAAAAAGAGCCATCGTATTTCCGTCTGTAAGCTCCGCGATTTCGTGAATAATTTTCGCTGTGTTTTCCGCGATCTCTCGGCTTCCGCTTTGAGGGAATGATTCAGGAATGAAAATTCCCATATTACTCGAATAATCAAAAGGCGAACCCAGAGCAATTTCGGAAGAATCCTGCGCACCGAGCGAATGCTTAATAAATGAAAAATCGCCGTTGACGCTTAACGTCGCCGAGACGAAAGCTGTGGCATGCGACGCCTCGTAAATTTCGCTTCTCATATATGATGAAACATCAAGAGGAATGCCGTACAGGCTGATTTCCTTCCGGTCATCTAGTTCCGCCCAGTAACCCCAGTCGTTTTCAAAACGCACGCAGAGCATCATCAAAGACTGCTTCGCTTCAAATACCGCGTTCTTAGCGGATGAAAGAATCATGTACTCCTGGGCTTCGGTGTTTGCCGAATCCTTGCATTCCTCAAATGCCTTAAGCACGCGGGTCATCGCTTCGATCAGATCATCGCCGCAATCGAGATTTTCTTTCAGGCTGAAAGTGCGTCTTCCGGCAAACATATCCTTCTGTGCAAGACTTATGAAAAACTTTCTGTTTTCAACATCAAGTTCGCTGAAACTTTCTTCGAGATTTTTTCTTTTGGCGGAATCGCCTATTACACCGAGAACCTGCTTGCGTTCTTTCGAATGCATAAAATAAACAGCCGACGAAAGCGTATTGACCGAAAAACCGAAACCGAGCTGTTCGCTCGCGATCTGTTCGGCTGAATGCGCCTCGTCAAGAACCGATACTTCAAACTTGGGAAGGTAGTTTTTACCGAGTGCGATATTTGAAAAATATAGATAATGATTCATTATCAGAATATGCGCTTCTTTCCATTCTTCGCGTGCAAGGGTAAACGCACACGAAGAAAATCTTGAGCACTTAGCCGCAAAGCAGAATTCGCTTTTGCGGCATACGCTGCTCCAAAGATCCTTTGACACATCCGCATCGAACATTGTAGTTACGCGGTTCTTTTTAGCGAATGACTCAATCGTCTGAAGATCTTTTTCAGAAACTGTAAGAGGAACGAGTCCCGAATTAATCATCTCGGCGTATCTGCGCTTGCAGAGATAATTTGACGAACCGAGACAAAGCGAAACCTTCAGCTCGGCACCGAACTTATCGCGGAATATTTTTTTTATTAGAGGAATTTCTTTATCGATCAATTGCAGCTGAAGAGATTTCGTCTCGGTAGAAACCGCCGCGCGTTCTCCGTTTTCTATACAGTATTTCGCAAGAGGAATGAGATAAGCTAGAGTCTTACCGGTACCGGTTCCTGCCTCGGCAAGAGCGCTTCCGCCTTCGGCGAAAAAATCATCCATGAAACGTGCGAGCTTAAGCTGCTGTTCTCGCGGCTCAAAACCATCGACCTCAGCAGACAGCACACCGTCTTCCGCGAAAATGTCGTCGATGCTGATTTCTTCCATGAATTCCGTCATTATATGAGATTTTCACGGTGAGGTTAAGGGTCAAGATAAATTTTAGTCCGGGCATCGGACTTATCGGTCCGCCTTGCGGCGTTCCTTCTTCACTCCTTACCACAACTCCGTTTTCCATGAATCCGCATTTCAGCCATTTCCCTATAAGCCTTA
>Ga0208940_1000255_pt1 | contig 71442 bp, 56 predicted proteins | sample AD_JPNNA6_MetaG_FD_184445 | JGI IMG/M metagenome (GOLD analysis project Ga0208940, IMG submission 184445) | Active sludge microbial communities of municipal wastewater-treating anaerobic digesters from Japan - AD_JPNNA6_MetaG (SPAdes) (version 2) | ecosystem: Engineered > Bioreactor > Anaerobic... | reverse complement strand
AGATGATACAAAACAAAAGTTAAAATTAATAAAAGAAGAAATAACAAAATTTAAAAACAACAATCAAGATATATTATATATATTTCTTTATGATTATTATAATACAATAGCATACAAATCAACGCAAATTGACATTACTAAAGAACCATATTATAAAGTTGTAAAAAGTTATTTAACAGATCGTCAGCAAAAATTAATTACGCATGACTATACTGCTGGAAAGGATATATCAAAAAATAATAAATTTTATAAAAATAAACAGTATAAAGTTGTTCTATGCCCGGTAATAGCAAAAACTGGCATATTGATGCAAATTAATGAAGATTTCGATACTATACTTTTAAAAAGTCATACTCAAAGTTTTACAAATGATGAAAAAAAGAAATTTTATACTAAATTGTGGGTTAAATATCATGATTTATTGCCTGACAAATTTGACCCAAAAAATTTTGATAAAAAAAATGAAAATTTAATAGATTGCAATCTTGATATAATTTTCCTCCAGCTATATAAAAATATTTTTTCTATCAAAAAAAATGTAGTAGAGAAAAAAGATTTATGGTTACTCAATGAAAAATGGATATTACACAACTATACGATTATTTCCAGAGGCATTTTAAATAAAGACATTGCTCTTATTAAAAAATATGATGACATTATAATAGATAATTTAAAGGTTTTACGAGATTATGGAGAAAAATTTAAGCATTTAGGTACTTTGATTGTTGTATATGATTTGAATCAAATCCAGTCGGATATCTATAAAAGCCTTTCCAATGGATATATAACAGCATTATCAATATATATTATAAGTATAATGGTTATTTTCTGGATTACAGGGATAATGTTAAAAAATATTAAAAAGTTAGAAAAATGGGCTTTAGATGTAGGTAAGGGAAATTTCAGTTTGCCTATTGATATTAAAAATAATGATGAAATTGGAAGATTATCAGATGTTTTCCAGTATATGATAAATGAAATAAATTCAAAATATCATCTGGAAAAGTTTGTTTCAAGATCAACTAGACACCTGATTGGAATGGCAGGATTTGAAAAAATTGATGTAGGTTTTTTTGATAGAAGAAATTTTGCGTTTTTGTTTAGTGATATCAGAGGGTTCACAAGTTTTTCTGAAAATAATGATCCTGAAACTGTTATGAGTGTTTTGAATTTATATTTTGATAAACAGGCAAAGATTATACAAAAATATAAAGGGGATATAGATGATTTTGTAGGTGATCAGATAATGGCGCATTTTGGCGGTACCAAAAAAGCTGATACAGCAATTACAGTTGCAATTGGAATTATGAAAGAAATTGATTTACTAAATAAAGAAAGAAAATCAATGAATTTACCTATTTTTGAAATAGGTATAGGTATACACGTAGGTGATGTCGTTATAGGTAAAATTGGTGCAGAATTTAGAATGGATCTTGCATGCATAGGTGATGTAGTAAATACAACATCACGATTATGCCAAAATGCACAGGCTGGCGAAATAATTGTATCAAAAAGTATTATAAGTGAAATAACAAAAACATTTAAATATAAAAAGTTGGAACCCGTTAAACTTAAAGGTAAAAAAGATCCATTAGAAGTATATTCTGTTAAATGGGAATCATAATTTACCGTATCAACATGGTTTTTAATAAATCATTTAATGGTTGTTATGTTGATTGTGCCATCAGGTAAAATTTGAAGGTATAGCTTTTCTATCTTTGTGGTATAATTGTTGTTTTCTTGTGGTTTATATAACTTCATAACTGCATTAACATATTCAATTGTTGAACTAATATTTGGCACAGTCATGTTTTTTTTCACTCGACCTATGCCTGCATGATAGGCAGCTAACGCTAGCACAATGTCATTATCTAATAATGCTAACAGAGATTTAAAATGCTTTACCCCTGCTTTAATATTTTGTTCTGGATTAAATGGGTCGTCAACATTATAGGCTTGTGCTATATCCTGCATAAGCTGCATCAATCCCATTGCACCGGCAACTGAAACGGCATCTTTATTAAAATTGGATTCAACCTTTATAATACATCTAATTAAATGAGGATCAATATTTTCCTTATTGGCGATAGTTACTATTAATGAATCATATGGATTTTTAAGAATATTTGTTTGCTGATAATTATTTCCCTTTTCCTTTTTATTCCCGATGTTATAGTATTCTACAGTATTTTCATCTCTCTGTTTGGATTTAATCTGCCCATGAATCTCTGATATGACAACAATAGTAAACATTAATATCATTGCAATTATCAATGTATGATGAGCAAAATGTATATTACTTAATATTTTTATACAATGCTTCGTATTCTTTTGCTGCATCATCCCAGCTCCGTTTAAAAGACATCGCATTATATATTAATTGCTGCATTAAATTGCTATTGTTATAAATCTTTAATGCATACCGAATGGTTGAATATAATTCAGCAATATCGTTATGTTTGTATTTAAATCCATTTCCCGTGAGCTCTGTTGTATTAAATTCAATGACTGAATCATCAAGCCCACCCGTTGCCCTTACAATGGGAATGGTACCGTACGCCATGCTATACATCTGGTTTAAACCTGAAGGCTCATAGCGTGATGGCATAACATAAAAATCGCATCCAGCTTCAATACAATGAGATAATTTTTCATTGTACCCCCACCAAACACCGACCTTATCAGGATAAAGCTTCCGAAGGTTTTCAAATCTGTCAATAAGCCATTGCTCCCCATTCCCTAATAGTACAAATTGCACCTCTGGTTCATCAAACAAAAGCCAATCCAATGCATCAATCAGTATATCAATACCTTTTTGATATGTCAACCTGCTAATACACCCTAACAATGGAATATCACTTTTGTTTAATGAAAAGTAATCCTGCAAAGCATATTTGCACTTTTTTTTGCCTGATACATCGTTGATTGAAAAGTTACAGGGTATAAATTTATCATACTCAGGATTCCATTGCTCATAATCAACACCGTTGAGAATGCCAAAAAGTTTTGAGCTGTTTTGTTTAATAATTGGTGCCAGATCATAACCATAGTCAGGGTATTGTATCTCCTGAGCATAGCGTTTACTGACTGTTGTTAAACAATCTGCATATAGAATGCCAGCTTTAAGAAAGTTTATTTTATCATAAAATGCCAATCGTTCTGGAACAAAATATTCGTCAGATAGTTGCATATAATATAATACATCTTTTGGGAAAACACCCTGATATCCAGCGTTATGCATGGTTAAAACGCTTTTAGTATTTTTAAATATAGATTCATGAGCATAGTGGGTTTTTAAAAATAGAGGTATCAATGCTGTCTGCCAGTCATTGCAATGAATGATATCGGTAACTATCGCCAATTGCTTTAACGCCTCAAGGGTAGCACGGTTAAAATATATAAACCGCTCGGCATTATCACCGTACGGGATACCGTGATAATCATATAATCCATCACGACCAAAAAAAACATCATGCTCAATGAAGTAAACATTGATAGTATCAAGATAATTAGATTTATATATACCAGCCCAGCGAATACCATCGTCATGAGGTACTGCTAACGGCATATCAATGAGTGAGCAGTTGTATTTTATTTTATCGACACAATAATAGCGTGGTAAAAAAAGGTTAACCGTATGGCCCAGTTTTGCCAGCGCTTTTGGCAATGAGTATGAATAATCAGCAAGACCACCTGTCTTTGCAAATGGATAGGCTTCACTTGTTATAAATGTTATATTCATATCATTGTGCAAGGGTAATCAATGAGGGATAATATTCTTCAGGTGGATGATATCCAAGCAATGTGCATATAGTAGCGGCTACATTTGCAAGTCCCTGATTGGTTTGCGGCGTAAGGCAATATTCGCCCTTAAAATGGGGGTCATAGATTATAAACGGGACGGGATTTAACGTGTGTGAAGTTTTTGGTTGCGGCTTCCCGGTCTTCTTATCAATGATAATGGCTCCTGTTTTTGTATCTTTTTCAAACATTTCATCTAAATTGCCATGATCCGCAGTTATTATAGCTAATGCCTGTGTATCATTAATTGCTTTTAATAAACGTCCAATGCACAGATCAACAACCTCTGCGGCAATGATTGCAGCCTCTAAATTACCAGTATGTCCTACCATATCGCCATTGGGAAAATTTAAGCGAATAAAATCGTATTTGTTGCTATTTAGTGCTTCAATAACTGCATCAGTAATTTCAGCAGCTTTCATCCATGGACGCTGATCAAATTGCACCCTGTCAGAGGGGATTTCTTGATACACTTCGTACTGTGGGTCAAACATCCCGCTACGGTTACCATTCCAGAAATAGGTAACATGGCCAAATTTTTGTGTTTCTGAAATGGCAAATTGCTTACAGCCATTATGAACAAGATATTCACTGACGGTTTTATCAATTGACGGAGGAAAAACAAGATAATTTTTTGGTATATGTAAATCTCCATCATATTCCATCATCCCTGCAAACACAACATCGGGATATCGTTCACGATCAAATTTATTAAAATTTTTATCCTCAAAAGCCCGTGAAATCTCAATTGCCCGGTCACCTCTAAAATTAAATAGTATAACCGAATCGCCATCCTGGATAGTTCCAGCAGGCTTGCCGTTTTTTGTAATGACAAAAGCAGGTAAGTACTGATCGGTAATATCGGGCTGTTCTTTTCTAAATGTTTCAATAGCTTCTGTTGCAGATGTAAATGCTCGCCCTTTGCCAAGAACATGAGCATCCCACCCACGCTTTACAATATTCCAGTCTGCTTCATATCTATCCATGGTGGTTACCATCCTGCCTCCACCAGAGGCAATGCAGAAATCAAATCCTCGTGCATTAAATGATGCCAAAAAATTTTCAAGACTGCTAACATATTCCAGTGCAGAAGTTTCAGGGACATCACGGCCATCAAGAAGTATATGAACGCGAATCTTTTTTACTCCTTCATGAGCTGCCTGTTCAATGAGTTTAAACAGATGGTTTATATGAGAATGGACATTACCGTCAGAAAGTAATCCTATAAAATGAAGTGTTGATTTAGATTTTACTGGCTTATCAATAAGTTTTTTCCATACATCAGTTGTAAAAATTTGTTTTGACTCTATGGATTTATCAACCAGTTTTGCACCCTGATCAAAAATCCTTCCTGCTCCCAATGCATTGTGCCCAACCTCTGAGTTTCCCATATCAGCATCCGATGGTAGCCCAACTGCCGTACCATGTGCTTTGAGCAGGGTATAGGGACAGCTTTTGCTCAATGAATCGAAAACAGGTGTTCGTGCTAAAAAAAAAGCATTGCCGTCATCGTTAGTACCGGCACCAACTCCATCCATAATAATCAATACAAGGGCTCCTTTTCTACGTTTAAAACCGTTGGGTGCTAATTTCATCTACTCCTCCAGCAGAAAAGTATCAAGTGATGCCAATTCAATAATCCTCTTCACATAACTATTTGTGTTAATTAATCTAAACTTTTTATGATTATTTTTAAAGTTATTATATAAAGTCATAAACCCAGCCAGTATAGTGGAATCTACAATTTCAACATTTGACATATCAATTATAGCATCCCTGCTGTCATTTTGTAAAAAATTGTGCATTTCTTCAATCAATTCCTTTAAGGTTCGCGGATTCAATTGTTCATTGATTATAAAAATACAACGATTATCTTCTTCCCTTTTTGTAAAAATCATGGCTCACCTCATTTGTTTGGAATATTGAAACGTTTATAAAACTCTTCTTCAGTAAAAATATTTATTGCATACTTAGGTAGTGCACGCTCCAGAATCATTATAATTTTATCATTTGCGCCAAAAAAAGCAACATCAAAACCATGTTCATCACCATATTTTAAAAGATAAACCAGTGCAGCAACAGCAGCTGAATTTATAGTATCAACATCTGAAAAATTTACTGCTACTATATATAATTTATTATCAAGTAATTTTTCCATATACTTAATTAATTTTACATCATCACCGTATTCGCCAATGCCAGCAATATTAATAATAACAATATCATCATAACGATTGGATGTAAAATTCACTGTTTATCTCCGGTTTCTTTAATTTTTTTAAGGATAGATTCTATATGTTCGATAGTTACTATGGTATCATGTGAAAGATTAATAGTATCGTTGCTATGAATAAGATCATTCATGATTGACGACATCATTGTTGCATACGCGCTATGTAATGAATTGATTGTTTCAGACAGAGCATTTTTTGTTATTTTCTTTTTATAATGAGATGGCAATACCATATGAAAAATCTGTATAAAAAAGTGCTTTATCTGCAATGCATATCGTTTTATAATAATAAATATAATATACGGAAATACTATTACAGCATTTGTTTTAAGCATTGTCAGCACTGTAGCAGTATAATCTATGCCAAAGCTTTTATTCCATGTATACCATAATATATTATCTATTATAAATGCAATAAAGAATGTTGTTTTCCCTTTGGGAAATCCTATTGCAGAAAGCCCTGCTGATGTTACTGCAATGGCAAAAAAGAGTACAATGGCACGGTATCCCAAAATTGATGTTATGGTAGATACTACAGTATATATACTGTTTAAAAACTTTGATAATCCTTCAAATGTAGTTTGAATCTGGTGATATGTATCAACGATTGCAAGGGCATAAAGGTACTGAGGTAATAAAAAAATAAAGGATAAAGTAATAATAACTGCAATCAGTAATGTGTTGCAATTCAGAATATTTTTATTTACATGATAACTCATTGCACTATACTCTGTACTATAATTATTTAAAGTAATACCCGTCACATTGAATAATGCTTTCTCATATAATACATAATATAAAAAGCATATTTATTACTATCGTATTCAAATATGGGTGTAAAAACAAAAGTTTCAGTTGTATCATTATTTATAATGATATTTTTTTGCTCCATTTTAACTGCAATTATAATCTCAAAACTGCTTTATATCAGGAAACACAGTAACTATCAATATTTAAATTACTTTTTTACAAAAAATAATATTTTATCCATTTTAATTTAATCTTTTTTAAATTGTCAAATATTTTAACATAAATGATCCAATAAATTGTAATCAAGAATTTATAAAAATTAATAGACAAAATAACTAATTTAAATTATATTTAAATCACTGGATATAAAACGCTGGTATTACATTTATAAAGGAAAACTTATAGTGGATGAGCTCATAGAAAATATTGGTAAACGAATACAATATTATCGAAAAAAGAATGATACAACATTAAAAGAATTAGCTGATAAAATAAAAGCTACTCCAAGCCTCATAAGTCAGATAGAACATGGGAAAGCTAATCCATCACTTGGAACACTCAAAGCAATAGCTGATGTGTTTGGCGTACCCATAGGATTGTTTTTTGAAAATGATATTAAACGTACAACATCTTCACCAGTTATACGTAAAAATACCCATCGTAAATTAATTACAAATGGAAATGTAGCATATACATTGTTAAATCCTGATTCAGAAGATATGGAAGTAATATTGATTGAGTTCCCACCACAAGTGGCTACCGGAGAAGAGCACTATCAACATGATGGCTATGAGGTAGGTTATGTTATAAAGGGCGAGCTTACCGTTGTTCTGGATGACAATGAATATAATCTGCAATTGGGTGATAGTATCGCTTTTAGAAGCATCAGACCTCATACAATAAAAAATAAATCATCGCAAAATGCAGTAGCAGTATGGGTTAACTTAATTCCATGGATTTTTGTTAAATAATGTGCAATTGTTAAAAGGAGCTATCGCAACCATGAATGATGAAACCAATACCACAATTGATACACAATCAACAAAGTATACTCAATTAAAAATAAAGCTTTCGGTTGTTCATATGGTTCTGGAACTTTTGTTGCTGGGCATTGGTGCATTTACTATTTCTAAACCAATATATAGGTTTGTTGCTACGCATATACACAATGAATATGTACAGTTGATTGCTTTTTTTATAACATTTGGCGGCTTGCTGTCATTGATGCTTTTACCGCTTGAGTTTTATCAAAGCTATGTTGTTGAACACAAATTTAAACTTTCCAATCAAACTTTTTTGCGGTGGTGCAGTGAAGAATTGAAATCATTGATGGTTTCATTGATTATTGGCGTGCCATTATTATTGCTATTCTACTTTTTTATAAAATTAACATCAAACTGGTGGTTATATTTTGCGATAGTTGTTTTTATAGTTGCGATAGTTCTGGCAAAGGTGGCACCGGTTTTGATATTCCCGTTATTTTATAAATTTACACCAATAGATAATGAACAGTTAAAAAATACATTGAATGATTTAATGCAGGAACACGGGTTGAGATTAAAAGGAATCTATAGCTTTAATATGAGCAAAAATACAAACAAGGCAAATGCAGCTTTTACGGGATTGGGTAAAAGCCGAAGAATTATTCTGAGTGATACATTGATTAATGAATTTTCAATCAATGAAATCAAATCAGTATTTGCCCACGAATTAGGACATTATATTCATAAACACATACTTAAAAATATAATTATCAGCGGTTTTATCATTATTATATCATTTTATATATGTTCATATTTTTATGAAATTACCTTGCCCAGTGCGGGATATACAAACAGATTTGATATTGCAGCGTTGCCTTTATTAATTTTTTATCTTTCAGTATTTAGCTTGTTGTTAATGCCAGTATTGAATACACTATCGCGGTACTATGAAAAGCAAGCCGATATGTATGCACTTGCAACAACCAATGATCCTGATTCATTTATTTCAACTATGGAAAAATTAGCTGCAATGAATCTGTCAACAAAGGAGCAGCATCCGCTCATTGAATTTTTTATGTATAGCCATCCTACAATTGCAAAACGTATTGCGTTAGCTAATGATTACAGGAGAATCCAGTCGTGATTTTATTTCGCCAATACTATATGCTTTTTCACCATGACGGGTTAAACCTGTAATAAGCGCATCGGCATCTTTTTTTGACACAATACAAATAAAGCCAATACCCATATTAAACGTTGTAAACATCTCTCTTTCATCAATATTACCTTCATGCTGTATAATTGAGAATATTGGAGGAATAGGAAATGAACTTTTATCAATATAAGCAGCAGTGTTTTTGGGAAGTATACGGGGGATATTTTCGTAAAATCCACCGCCGGTAATATGTACCATGCCTTTGATAGCTATTGATTCAAGCGCTTTGAGGATAGGTTTAACATAAATTTTAGTTGGTTCAAGCAGAGTTGCGCCTAATGGCTTAGATAGTTCATGAAATTTTGTTTCAATGGTATACTTTTTAATATCAAAGAACAATTTTCGCACAAGCGAATAGCCATTAGAATGAACACCAGATGAAGCTATGCCTATAATGATATCACCTGGATTAATTGTATTTCCATTTATGCTATTCTGTTTGTCAACAACACCAACGCTGAATCCAGCTATATCATAATCATCAGGTTGCATTATGCCCGGATGTTCTGCTGTTTCGCCGCCTATTAAGGCACAATCAGCCATTTTGCATCCTGAAGCAATGCCCTGTATGATATTGACAAGTACATCTTCATGTAGTTTTCCACATGAAATATAATCTAAAAAAAATAAAGGTCTGGCACCTGTTACAATAATATCGTTGACACACATTGCTACTGCATCAATGCCAATGGTATTGTGAATATTCATCATCTGGGCAATTTTTAACTTTGTGCCTACACCGTCAGTGCCGGAAACAAGTACCGGATGTTTATACTGTTTAAATGACGCATCAAAAAGGGCTGCAAAACCACCAATATCAGTCAATACCTCTTTTGTAAATGTGTCCTTTACCAGTGAACGTATTCGTTTAACAAATTTGTTGCCGCCTTCAACGTCAACACCAGAATCTTTATAGGTTATTCCCATGGTTACCTCTTGAGTTTATTTGCTTTTTATCTTCCAGGGTTATCTTGTGACATGATGCCTATTGTATGTCAATTAATTATTCGATGTTTCTGTGGAAATCTTATTTATTAATGGTATACCAATTGCTTTTCATGTGCATCTTTAAACGATTTGCATTTTCCAGGTTTCCCATCAATTTAGCGTTCGATAGCTGCCTGAAAAAGTTTCTTAACTCTTATCCCGCAAAATTCTGTTCAGAGACAAATCATCTAATAGATTTTATGCTTGACTATTTTGTTATATTCACGTTATCTTTTATTTCATGGTGACAAATCCAACGTATTTAAATTGTTTTGCTTAAACTTTTTTATCTGAGTATATATTACTTTTTATGTCATCCACCAAATTATAGCATAATTATTAGGAAATATAACGAGTTCTTTAGATACATTAAACCTCAAGAAAGGAGGTGGGTGGAAACTTTTGAAAGATAAAAAGAATCAGGGAAATTCAGCCAGAATCAGTATAGACGAAATACTTCGTATATACTCACAAAACAGGATAAAAAGCGAAGTAGTTCATATATGAATGAGTTATATGCTATTTGCTCGCCAACTTTATGGGGGCGCCGCCATCCGTGGCGGCTTAAAAAAATTGACAATAATTTATATTATTGTATAATAAAACAAACTTTCTAGAGGAGGACGTTATGTCTTACAAAAAACCAGAAGTACTTGCAAAAAACCAACCAACTGGGAGCTATTCCGCAGGTTGCCCAGAAAAAACAGGTACTTGTTGGAGGTCCTGTGAGATTAGAAAATAATCTTACATGATTCATTATTTTGGCAGGCAATAAATTAACGAATAGATTGCCTGCCAATTTTTTTTCGGGAGAAATTTTATGTTCATAAAACAATCTAATGATACTTTTATAAGAAAATATAATAATATTGGTTACATTTATAATCAAAGAACAAAGCATGATAGAATTTATGATGAAACTGGTTCAATCTTTTTAAGTAAATTAACAAGAACACCTAAAAATTTTAATGAAATAACAGAGGAATTACAATCAATTTTTACATCGGCTAATCGAGCAGAAATTGAAAATGATCTAAAGGATTTTATTTTAGAGCTAGAAAAAGATAAATTTGTAATTGTAGGTGAATCAAAAAACGATGTCGAATCAAAAGATTACTTATTCTCCTATAGTTTTGAAGATCCAAAAAAATCAACATATAGCTTTTTAAATCCTGAAAAATATCAAACCATTCTCAGTACTACGGATTTTTTTGATAATTATTTGAGAAATAATCCGCAAATAATTGATATGGAAATGGAACTAACATCTCGCTGCAACGAAAGATGTCTCCACTGTTATATTCCACATGAAAATAAACTAAACGATATTGATGCACAATTAGCAATGGATATATTATGCCAAATGAAAGAGTTGGGGGGTATTAATATCTCTTTATCTGGAGGTGAGCCTTTTCTACATGAAAATTTTATCTCAATTCTTCAATCTGCAAGGAAGAATGATCTTTCAATTTCAATATTGAGCAATGCGGTATTATTGAGCAATGAAATCATGTCATGCATCAAAGATGCGAACATAAGTCAGATACAAATCTCATTATATAGCATGAATCAAAAAGAACATGATAAAATTACACAATTGCAAGGATCCTGGAAAAAAACCATTGATAATATTGAGCGCTTAATAAGTGAAAATATTCCCGTTCAAATAAGTTGCCCAGTAATGAAAATTAATCAATTCTCGTATATCGATGTGTTAAAATGGGGATACGATAAAAAAATAAAAGTTAATACAGATTTTATCATGATGGGGCGTACAGACTTTTCAACAGATAACTTGAAATTTAGACTTAATTCAATTGAGACTACTCAGCTAATTAAGGATATTATCCGAAATGATAAAGAGTATATTGAACAATTAGATATTGAGCCTAAATCAAATAAATTTGATGATTATAAAAATAAACCAGTTTGTGGTGTTGGAATAAGCAATATCTGCATGGTTTCTAATGGAAATTTCTATCCATGTTCAGGATGGCAAAGCTATATTTTAGGAAATGCGTATAAAAATTCTCTTAAAGAAGTATGGGAAAACTCTGAAAATATAAAATTCTTAAGATCAATTACAAACTCCTCCTTCCCGCAGTGTCTTTCCTGTGAAGCTCGAGATTATTGTTCTATGTGTATGGTGAGAAATTTCAATGAAAGTAATGGTGATATGTTTAAAGTTAATAAAAATTTCTGTGAAGTTGCATTTATAACGAAAAAAGAGGTCGAAAATTATAAAAGTAAAAGGAAATAAACATAATCAACTAAGTTTTTCAGTAACTGATTCTCATGTTCATATTGGTCAGTTCAATGATTTTTATTTTTCACCTGAGTTTGTTGTTGAAACTTTGAGGAAAGTCGGGGTCTCCAGATGGATTGTTTCTTCAACTTCTTCTATTGAAAATAATTATGATAAAGTCAAAAATGAATTTAAAAAAATTATTGATATCGCGCCACTTGAGAGTTACCCAGCTTTGTGGGTTACACCTGAAATGCTAAATAAATCTCCAGATTTAAATTTTTTTTTCAATGAAATCAATTACTATGCAATTAAAATCCATGGTGTAGCAAATACATGGTATCCATATAGAAAAAATCTAAATATAGTTTTTGAAATTGCTAAAAAAAGAAATATACCAATAATACTGCATACAGGAGGACAAAAACAAACTTATGCCTCAGCTTATGGTAGTATTTGCTCAAAACATAGTACCGTCAAGGTAATACTTGCCCATGGCCGTCCATTAGATGAAGCGATTAGTATTATTAATGCTAATTCTAATGTTTTTGTTGATATATCATTTATGTCGGTTGAAAATGTAGACACATTAATCCATAGTGTAAATCCTGAAAAAATACTTTTTGGTACTGATTTTCCAATGGATTTAATTTTTTATCAAAACGAATCAATAATTGACAGATATAAAAATAGATTAGATTCACTTATTAGTTCTATTGGTCTTGAAAATTTTTATAAAATTTCTAATTTAAATATTGAACAATTATTTTTTAAAAAATAGCTATTATCCAAATTGCCTGCGCCATCCGTGGCTTCGGCAGCCTTTATGTTGAATGGCGAGCAAACGGCATATAACACGGCGTGATGCGCTGCGCTCACTACGTTCGCTTGGGCTTCGCCACATTTTCACCTTCGCTGCGCTACGGTGAAAACGTCGCATACGCCGGGAACGTTGTACGCAAAAAGCGCAATATTTTCAATAAGCTCGGCCGTCCTGGCCTCGCAAAAAATAAATTATAGGAGGAATTAACATGTCAGAATTTGTGATTAAACCGAAAGTTGATGAAACTCAAGAATTCATTGAAATAGCAAATAATTTTTCAAATCCATTAGAAATTGTACGAGAAGCAATTAGTAATTCTTATGATGCAAAAGCGTCTCAAATAAAAATTTCTTTTGACGTAGTTTCTGAATATGGTGAATCAATTCTCAAAATTGTTATCGAAGATAATGGAGCTGGAATGGATAAAGATGGTCTCCAATCATTTTTTGATCTTGGTAATTCCTTACGGAGAAATGATCCAAGCTCTATCGGTGAAAAAGGACATGGAACAAAAGTATATTTAAATAGCAAAAAAATTGAACTTATAACTAAGAAAGACAAAACAGAGTATTCAGCATCAATGGATGAACCTTATCGAAAATTACATAATAGAGAAATACCCGAAGTAAAAGTTAAAGAAAATAGTCCCCACCAAATGTCGTCTAACGGTAGCATAATAACAATTTGGGGATATAATAACAATAGGCGAGATAAGTTTTCTCATGAAATATTGCGGGATTATATTATGTGGTTTACTAAACACGGTGCTATTGAAAATGCATTTGTGCAATCTGGGAACCAAGTAATATTATTTTTAAAAGGATTGGGGAAAGACGATTTTGAAGAAATTAAACAAGGCCATTATTTTCCTGACGATAGCGATGATATAAACAATTTATTTACAAATTATAAGATGCAAGCACCTGATTATTATTGTAAAAAAATTATTAGAAGTGGAAAATTAAAAAATTTTCCGGAAATTAATTATCACGCCATATTTGCAATTGAAGGTAAATATGTGAAGTACGGATATAATTCGATGTTAAGACGTCGCGGTTATAATGCTCCTAATGGTGCTTATACTATTCAAGATAGGTACGGGCTATGGTTATGTAAAGACTTTATACCGATTCAAAGGAAAAATGACTGGATTACCTATAAAGGCTCTGAATACACTAAATTTCATGCTTTTTTTAATTGTCAATCTTTCAGGTTAACTGCAAATAGAGGTTCAATTGAAAATACACCATCCGAAGTATTGCTTGATATCAAAGAAGAAGTACAGACAATATATGATGAAATTTTAAAAAGTGATGATTGGACTTTAATAGAATGGCTTGAAGAAGAATCAAATGCACGCCAAACTATTGAAAAAGAAAAAAATAATTTTTCTTGGCGCTTAAAAAAAATCAATAATTCTAACATCGCAACATACAAGGGATTAACCCTTGTAGAGCCAGAACGAGAAAGTGGTGTTTTTGCACTTTTCCTATTATTGTCTACAATTGAACCAGATTTGTTTCCTTTTCAAATAGTAGATTATGATACACATAATGGTATCGATGTAATCGCAAAAGGAGATAAAAATACACCTATTTTTAATGCTAAATTATTTTACGTTGAATTCAAAAGAACACTTGAAAAAGGTTTTAATCATTCGTTCGAAAATATTCATAGCATTGTTTGTTGGGACACTAAAGTTAAACATGATGAAATATTACATGATTTAAGCAATGAAGAAAGAAAATTGCAAATAGTTTCACCAAAAAATCAAAATGATTATACAAGGTATTTTCTTGATAATCCTAGAAAGGCACATCGTATTGAAGTTTTTGTTCTTAAACAATATTTAAAAGAAAAAATTAATATTGATTTTACTCCAAGAACAAAGGATTCTCTTGTATAATGAGAGCTCAACATCCGGGTTTCGCCTGAATCATTTTATAAAAAGCGCTTTCTGCGTATAATTAAGCTTATACGCTTCACTCGCTGTTGCTCGTTCCGGCTGCGCCAAATCGCGGTGGTAAGGCTGTTGCGACTTTGCATAAGCAAAACATTTTACGCATTGCCCGGTTTTGAAAATCATTTATTACAAGTTATTCCTACATCTTTTGCTGAAATCTAAAGGAGAAAAATGACGAAGCGTTGCTTTGGCACCTTCGTCACAAGCTCCATTTTGCACATCGAGCGGCGGGCTAAAGTCCTTGATATGCGGTGTCTTGCGCCACTTCGTACATCTTCGGGTTGACGTTTTCGCTTCACTAAATGTGAGCAAGCTCACCTTCGTCAACCCGCCGCCCGTTGTCCGCAATTTTGCCTCTCTAATCTAAAAATTATATTGACTTTCTGATTTATTGATATTATTATGTCATTATTATGACATTTAGGTGGTTATACAATGAATTATTTAAAATTTACTGACTTTCGCAATCGTTCAAAAGAATATTTTGATAAAGTCGAACATGGTAGCTCTTTTATTATTATTCGTAAGGGGAAACCGATTGCAAAAATTGTTCCTTTTAATGAATCTTATGCTGGTTGGAAACGAGAAACCATAAAAGTTAAACTTAAAAATTCAAAAAGCACTCTGGATTATATTATGCAGGAAAGAAATGAGAAATGAAATTATTTTTTGATACTTCAGCTCTTATAAAAAAATATGTTACCGAAGAAGGATCTAAAAAAGTTGACGAACTTATGGACAAAGCTGATAATATCATAGTCTCTGTAATTACTGAAATTGAAGCACACTCCACTTTTAAACGACTTTTATCTGAAAATGCTATATCTGATGCTGACTATAAAACCTTAAAAAATGAATTTGAAATTGATTATCCATATTTTACACATATTATCTTTGACAACTTAATAACTTCAAATGCAAAACTTCTTATTGATAAATATCAGCTTAAAACACTTGATTCAATCCAACTTGGTACTGCATTATTATTAAAAGATGAAATTGATTACTTTATTGTTTGTGATTCCAAACTTGTAAAAGCAGGTAAAAAGGAAGGATTGAAAATTATTAATCCTATTGCTTGAAGGGCAAAACGGTGGACAACTAAGCATAGCCGCTTCGTCGCTGGCGCTCCTCGGCCTGCGGCACACCGCGCAAACGGCCGCGCGGCGTCGGTTATGCTTTGACGATGTGCAAAATGTCGCAAGCTCCATTTTGCACATCGGGCGGCGGGCTAAAGCCCTTGATGTGCGGTGGTTTGCGCCACTTCGCACATCTTCGGGTTGACGGTTTCGCTTCGCTTCACTAAAAGTGAGCAAGCTCGCCTTCGTCAACCCGCCGCCCGTTAGGCGAAACCACTATCAGTAGGTGATAAAATGATTGTAAAGGGTATCGTTAGAGATTTTGGGAAACTAATATCCGAAGCTGAAGGGCGCATTATTGAGGGCATTAAAGACGGTAGAATGCAAACAGAACCATCAATTACAGATCGTTTCCTAAATGAGCTTGAGAGAATTTTTGAGCAACAAGGAGAAAAAGAAAATATTGTATTTAGAGCCAGAACTTTACGGGATAGAGGGCCACATGCTCCAGAGCATAGATTTGGTGCAGATTTTTGCGGGGTTTTAGATATTCAATTTGGAGATTTTAAACAAACAAAAGGCTTTTTGTCTCAGGCAAAGTGGGAAGAAAAAAATGGAATTTTTGTGCAAAAGGGCTTTATGGGAGCAACAACAGCAAGCTTCTCTTGCGGCAATGAGTTTGAAAGGCTCAACGAACAGGCAGACAAGATGCTTTCAGTTACTCCTGACAGCTTTATCATGATATATAGCACAAAAGGATTTGTAGTTGTTCCAGCATCTTCTATAAAAGGATTGGATAGCGAGGGTAAATTATATGCAAAACCTGTTGATCGTTTCTTTAAGGAGTATCTTATGTGTTTTATTGGAGATCCACGATTAAAAGCTTACGATGATCACTCTCTCGAGTCTCTGCGAGTTAAAACTAATGCCAGAACAGCTATCCTGTTTCAAATCCATGAAAAGAGATTATGAAATGTGGTGGCTTCGCCTAACACAGCATAAAAGGTTCGTCCGCCTCAGGCGGACTAACCCAAATTTTTGCTTCGCAAAAAACTTCTTTTATGCACCCATTAGCCGCAATTGCGAAGAAATTCTAATTCAGGAATATTCAGCCATGGAAAATAATGACTTATTAATCCAATTTAAAAAAGGATTATCTGAAATCCCAATTGATAGGGAAATTAAATACGATATTACGAAATATATAAAAAATTTTATCAATAAAAATCAAAATGATCTTGATAATAATTATGAATTAAAAGAAGCTATTAAAGCTGAATTATTTCTATTTGATTTCCAATATAAACCTCCTAAGTCTATTTATTCTACTGATGAAAAAAATAACAATATACCTTTAGTACCAATATTTATTGATAAAGATGGGAACAAATATCCAAATATAAATACCTTCTCGGACAAAATTACAGAATATTTTTTAAGAAGATTTCATGAAGAAACCAACTGCTATTTGAAAATTATCTATTCTGAGTACTTATTAATAAAATCTAATAAATCACAAATTGATAGGCGTCTTTTGTTCATTAGCCTACTTAATCACTTAATTGAGTTGATAAATATAGTTTTTGAAAAAAAAAGTCAATTCTATGAACTCGATATATCATTATATTTATCACGGTTAATTGAAATCTCATGCATTAAAAATATCTTACCAAAAGAAGAAGTATTCAAAGTACATAAATTAATCATTAAACTTTTTAATGATTATCTTAAAAACAATAACTTTAGATATATCTTGGATATTCTTGAATACTTAATAAGCTTTGAACTTGAATCAATTCTAAATATAATATTTGATGATGTAATCACACATTATGATAAAGCCATATCAGTTTTCAGAGAAAATAAACAGTTTAATATAGCTCGTGATTATCATGAAAAAATATTTAAGATTAATAAGCTTTTACAAAAGGACAACTTCGATCTACATTTTAAAAATGGTGAAGAATTTGAATATGAAGCATTAAACAAGGTTGAAGAAAAAAATTACTTGGCTGCTATTTATTTTTTTGAATTAGCTATTCTTCAATATCAAAAAGTCAATCCTATTCCGAACGAAAAAATTGATTCTATTGATCAAATTATAAAAACGCATGCATCTAATTGCCAGAAAGAATTTAAGGAAATTAGTAGTGGCGTAAAGATAAACTATGATGAAGCATATAAAGAATATGTAAATTATTTTGTTACGAACAAAGATGTTGAAAAAAATATTGAAGGGTATTTCTTTTCTGAGGATGTTATATTTCCAAATCATGCATCCTTTATTTCAGAATTTGATAAAATAATAAGGAATAGTTTTCATTCACTATTCCCACAATTTATATTAGACTCAGATAGGACGATAGCTAAGCCATCAACTGAAGAAGAAAATATTGAAATTCAAAAAATCAGTTTTTATAGTCTTCACTTTCAGGTATTTTCACAATCATTATTTTATCTTTTTTTTAAATTAAAAGAATTGGGAGTAATTGATTTTGATAAAATAAAACAATATGTGGCTTCAGTCGAATATATCAATTCATATCATAAATCTGGGATTATTAAATCTATTGATGCATTCATCGCTAGAGATTACTTTGTATGCCTCCATTTAGCTGTGCCTCTTTTTGAATCAATTTTAAGACATCTCCTTGATACTCTTGGATTAAGAATTAAAAAATATGATAAATCAAAAACTGATTATTTATTATTGTCTGAATTAATAAAGAATGAAGTATGGCAGGAAAATAATTTGTTATCAATAAATTATACATTTTTTTTAAATTATCTTCTTAATGAAAGAGGGGGTATCAATATAAGAAATAAAATTGCACATGGATTTGCAAGAGAAGATGAATTAAATGAAGGATTATCAATAATAGTCCTTCATTCATTGCTTCACCTCGTGTATAAATTCGTATTAAACAAAACGTAGTTGATTAGTGTCTTCGCAACTACGCACAACACGGGGTAATCGCTTCGTCGCTGTCGCTCCTTGGCCTGCGGTACACCGCGCAAACGGCCGCGCGGCGGCGGGTAAGCTTTGACGTTGTACGCAATACCGCGCGAGCTTAACGGGTGCGCCGCCATCCGTGGCGGCTTATAGTATATAATTGAAGAGGAAATTATGATAGATTATAATGCAATTATAGCAAAGATAACCCAATTAACCAGGACTTGGCATGAAAAATATTTAAATCTAAAAGAGCTTGGATTCTTGGATTCCAATATTGTTGGTCCCAATATTTCATTAGTGAATATTAATGATAAATTGCTGGTTGTTTCTGAAATAATGACTAATATTGAAATTGAGTCACCTATATTATCACATATAATCTCTGACCATATTGTTAAAATTGATAGTAGTTTCGACAATATCAATGCAAGCCTAACTGAAATTCAGACTATCATTTCTACTATCAATTCCAATAATGGATTTAAAAACTACGATGAAACAACATTTCAAGTAATTTTTAATAATAATGATAAACCATTAGTCATTTCATCTCCTTTTACAAATATAATGAGTTATTGTAATCAAATAATCCCTTTATTAACAACAATACTTCCTTTCTCAAAATACAGATCATTAAATGATTTATTGGATAGAATTCATTCATATCAAGAAGCAATTAATGTATTAGCTAAAATACTTGATAATCTTAAAAAAGGCAAAATTGTTGTTGATGATTATATAAAAAGTGTTGGCGAAAATAAATTAGCAATTGAAGCTCTTGTAACAGAAATAACTAAAATTAAAAATGATTACTCAGAAGAATACAAAAATATTAAAGATAAGTCGGCAGAGACTGAAGCTAAAATTGCACATATTAAAGAAATAACTGCTACTTCGCAAACGCTTGAAGCGACATTAAATACATTTAAAAGTAAATTTGATACCTACACTAACCAAATCGATGAACGCCTTAAAAAGTGGGATGAAATTCAATCATTATTAGAATCTTCAATTAAAAAAAATGAAGAACGAGAAAAGGAAATTGAACATCTAACTAATATTTCAAACGATTTAATCAAAGGGGCAACAATATCGGGCTTAGCAACCAGCTTTAAACAACAGTATGATAAATATAAATGGGAACTTATAGGTGCAAGATGGAGTTTTTATTTTGCAATACTATTATTATTCATTTCTGTGATACCATTAGTTTTATATATTTTGCCTAAAGAAATTGTAGAAAATCTTCCAGATGTTTTTAAGGTACCAGATGTTCTTAAAGTTGCGCTTAAAATTGACAAATCAAAGAATGACATTAATTCATTTGGTATCATTGTAAGATTTTTAATATTGATTCCCCCAACATGGCTTACCAGATTTAATTCCAGAAGATATCGTGAATTATTTATTTTACGAGAGGAATATGCTCATAAATCAACCATAGCACAATCTATTTATGGATTTAAAAAGGAATCTCAAAAATATGAAGATGAAATTACTGCCGGTGTTTTTCTTGAATTAAATAGAAAACCAAATATTACCCATGAAAAAATTTCAATAAAAGATGATAAATATGAAAATCCTATATTAGAATTATTAAGAAATATTTTAAGCAAGGCAGTAGATTTAGTAACGAAGAAAGAGAGTAAATAATTTATGACTTTATGTTTTTTAATCAGCCTGCGCCATCCGTGGCTTCGGCTGACTGGTTGTTATTAAGGCGGTGCGATTTCATATAACAGCGGCTAAAACGCTGCGCCGGAATACCGGCTTGGCCTACGGCACATTGGCTTCCGCGAGTACGCTCCAGCCAACGTTGTTTAGCTGCAGGACGTTGGGCGCAATACTCAAATAACTTATTATGAAAATTAAATATGAAAAACATCTATGCGCTTTTCTTGATATCTTAGGATACTCTAAACTTATTGAAAACGCATCAAGTAAAAAGAAAGCAATTGCTATAATAAATCATATTAATAATGCAATAGAAAAAGGAGTAAAGAGGAATCTGAAAGATTCCACAAATGAAGGTGATGCACCATCCGATGGAATAAGATATAAAATATTTTCGGATAATATTTCACTCAGTGTACCTTATCCAAATACTAATTATGAAACTCTTTCTGATGTATTGTTTAGCTTCATTTACACAATAATATTTATACAGGCCGAATTGATAAATGAAGGAATATTTATCAGGGGAGGTATTTCCTCCGATTATCATTTTGAAAATGACAATATGATCTTTTCAAAGGCATTATTGAAATCATATTATCTTGAATCAAAAGAATCAGTATATCCAAGGATAATAATTGATAATGTACTTTTAAAAGAGCTTAGGTCATCTTATGATGACAATGATGCTACAACATGGGATAAAATAATTATAAGGGATCCCGATTTGTATTATTTTATTGATTATCTTTCATATGTTGAAGATTTAGAATATGATGAAGATCGGGAAAATTATTTAAAAAATCATAAAAATTTAATTTTAAAAAATATTCACTCTACAAATAATGCATATCTTCTAACTAAATATATATGGTTGGCAAAGTACCATAACTATAAGATAATTCAACTTTCTGGTAATGATAATGACCCATTAATAATTGAGAATAGTTTATTATCATTATCAAATAGTAATTTTGAACCTTACGCATATATCCTATTTTATAAAATTAAAAAAAGAAGAAAAATTGATGTCAATGTCTATTTATATAAACATCAATATCATGCCATTACTCATTTGAAAACTATTATACCTAATTCTGAAATCATTGACATTATGCGAATATATGATTCATCAAAACTTGATGATATTATTTTCGATATTAAAAAGGACAAAGATATTAACTCAGTAACAAAATATATTTATAGGGGTAATCATTTTTATAAAACTATTTGAGTACTGCGCCCAACAAAGCATAGCCGCTGCGTCGCTGTCGCTACTTGGCCTCCGCGCCAAGATATGAAGACAGCGCTCCGGCACATTTTGGCTCCGTGAGTACACTCCGCCAAAACGTCGGCTATGCTTGGACGTTAGCATTACTTGTAAAAAGGTACGACAATGACATTGAAAGATTTTATTACACAGTTTGACAAAGACAATTCAATCGTTCTTCTTGAAGGGAAAAGAAATGTTTTAGATGCAGATAAGGAGAAGCTGGTATTGCTTGGCAAGCTGTTAGCTTCAAATACCTCTAAAATGATATTCAGAAGTGGTAACGCAGACGGTGCCGATTACTATTTTTCAACTGGTGTATCTGCAGTTGACAATTCACGATTGCAAGTTATAACGCCTTATACAGGGCATAGACAAAAATCAAATCAGGCATACGAAACAATTTCCTTAGACGAAATTAACATTGTTGCTGACACAGAAGTTGTTTATCAATCTAAAAGCAATAAGAAGACAGAAAAACTAATCGACCGATATATCTCAGGTTCAAGAGACCGATATTCAATGAAAGCTGCTTACATTATAAGAGACACAATAAAAGCAATTGGAACTAAAGAAATAAAACCAGCGACGTTTGGAATATTCTATGACGACTTAGACAAACCAAAAGAAGGTGGAACGGGACACACAATGAAGGTTTGTGAACAAAACAACATTCCAATTATTGACCAAAAAATATGGTTCAAATGGTTGACAGAATAGAGCATTGTACCGCTCACACGGTTTTTGCCTCCGGCAGGATGATCACGATTACCCTTTTGGTCGAACAAGACATGTTGAAAGCGGTCTCAATAATTCAGCGAATGAAGTTACCTACTTGGCTGACAAAAGCATAGGGAACTCAATGTTCAATATAGGTATTTATTAAATATTTCATTTTGATCTTGACTAATGTTTCGTAAAGTACCTATCATAGTACACAAATTTCACTATTATGGATTTTTCAGGAAAACTCAACTATTACCAATAAATATAATGGATGCAGAAATTAAAATCCAAGATGGCAAATCAGACATGATTAAAGTCTTCAAAATAAAGGATCGATTAATGAAGATTATCAACAAGGGATACTTCTGCCAATTCAGGCAGAATCTGGATAGAGGAAGTGCTTCGTTTATACTCCCAAAATATGATGAAAAACGAAGTACTTCGTTTATGAATAAGTTGTACGCAATGGCAACAAAACTTTGGCCTGGCGTCCGTGCCCGGCTTGTTGTTTATAAAATTAACGTGCCAAAGGAGGCCCAAATGTCACAAAAAAAATCTCTTTTTAACAAATTTTCAACCATTTTCATTATCTTTTTCACCCTGCCTATTATTATATCTTGTGGTGAAAGCAAAGAAATGATCCGTCAAAGGCAAGAAAATGAATTGAGAGAAAAACAGCGACAAGAAGCTCTACAGAAAAGAAGAGCAGAAATTGATGCAGTAATAAATGATTTAAAAACACAATATCAAGATCCATTTGACCTTTCAGATGAAAAAAATTGTGAATTATTTGCTAGAGCCTATAACAATCCAGAAGAAAATCCCAAGATTAGAAATTCGACTGATACTTCGGAAAATGAATTTCAGTATCAGAAAGATAAAATTCAATATAGTCAATTACGAAATAAAAAATATGCTATAATGAGTTTTAATATTTTTGGTAATGAATTACAAAAATATGACTTTCAAAAAAAGTCTTTTTCATTACAATTTAAATCATATACGATTATGGCTCCTGAAGGTAATGTGATTTATACCAAAAAAAGACCACCTGTTGTTAAATTACTTGTCAAAGGTGTTCCTGATATTGATATTAAAATTGAGCCTGACCTCGCTGAAAATTTTAAAAGCGGAATCACTAATACAGCAACTGGTTTTGGTGCAATGTATGGCTTAGAGTCACAATATAAAGACCGAGCCATTTTATATGTTATTTTCAAAATCAATGGAAAAATTTTAGATGATGATATTCAGCATATAAGTGTAGATATTGCAGATTATGTTTGCTTTTGGTATATTGATGCAGGTTCAAGTATATCGCAAGGCGGCAGATACGGAAATTCACAATGTTCTGATATAATTGAATGTTCTTCAGATATTAAAATATTTCGTAAATGAAATTATTTGGAGTTAAATTATGACCAAAATTGAAAAATTATTGAAAATTGGACCTTATCAACTTGAGGTTACGGGAATTGATGACGGCAGGAGCTATATAGTAAATGTTTTTTACAAAAAATATTATATTCCCCCGACATATTCTTATAACCATACTGATTTTAATAATATCGTTAATAGCCAAGAATCAGGTCTTTTTTATGGTAAATTAGATGATGTAATGTCTGATTTTATAAGAATAATTGAAACTGACACTATGATTGAAAATAAAATTAAACAAATTGATAAGTATATAGAAAGTAAATAAATATATCTCCAGCCTTCGCCATCCTTGGCTACGGCTGGAATAAACTTTTTGTTGTTGTTGGCCGCATCACTTAACAAAGCTTATGCGCTTCACTCGCTGATGGTCATTCGGACTGCGCCACAATTCGCATGGCGGCTGAACGTTGCATGTGAAAAACAATATGCTATATTATAAACCATACCATGCCCAACTTAACGGGATAACTATGATACTGGATTAGACGGCTTCGTACTATCAATGTTGTAGACGTCATATAACACGTAGCCATTCAATGTGCTCATTTTGTCAGTTCCGGATTCTGCAACATTTTTAGCTACACTGTATTACGGTGAAAAATCGAATGTACCCTAAAAGTTATGAAAAACTGCCGGTAAAACTATTAGTTTGCCGTCAATGATGGGTAAGTGGGCAAATGAATTTATACGATCATAAAGTATCATTATTAGCGAGTATAAATAGAGAACAAGAAATACTTGATAACAAAATTAATTTTTTAAACTTACCTATATCAAAGATAAACCAAAAATCATAAATTGTATAATATGTATATATAATTTTATATATAATTATTTACTTGCAATTATTTATAGTATATTATCATATTGTCATATCAGAATTATTTTAATACTTTAGTATTTTCACAATGATAACAAGATGGTTTTGCATTTATGCTTTTTATTATAAATAGTATCACAATGTATTCATAACTATATTTTATATGCAGGAGGTACTATATGAAAGATCCTAAAAAGGACCAGGCGTGTATCGAAAGGTATAAGGAGTTGCTTCCTAACCTTGCTGATTATGTAGCGCATTATGCAAAGAAAAAGCCACAAGAGCTGGCAATAATTGAACACAATACTGGAGCAAAGGTAACCTGGAAACAATTTAATACATCAGTTTCAGCGTTTGCAGCAAAGCTTTTGTCCATAGGATTGAACAAAGGAGATATTATTGCAACAAGTTTGCCATTGCTCAAGGAGCATGTTTATTTGATGTATGCCTGTTATCGTTCTGGCATTATTATTGCACCACTGGATTTGCGCTTAAAGACAAAAGAAATTCAGTATTGCCTTGATAGAATGAAACCTAAAGCGTATTTTTTCCTGGGCAAAACTCCTGTAGCTGATTTCCGTCCAATCATTGCAGAGGTTATGAAAACATCTCCCTATATAAAGCACTGGGTACAGTTCCAAACTGAGCCAGAATTCATCATGGAAGGTGCAATAGGTATTACCGACTTTGTTAAAGATATTAAAACGGTATTTATCAAAAGCCTTTTTACAGGCAGTGTAAGAAGGGCTCGGAAAAAAGTGCAGAAAAGGGATGCCAGCTTGATCATATTTACTACCGGTTCTACTGGTTCACCTAAACCTGCATTGTTATGTCATGAAGGTATTTTAACACAGAATATAGGATTGGCTATTGGTTTTGAATTAAGAGAAAGCGATAGATTTTTGGTAAACCTTCCTCCATCACATGTGGGGTGTACAACCGAGCAGCTGGCAACAACTATCTATGGTGGCGGCACATCGGTTCTTCTTCATATATTTGATCCAAAATTAAGTCTGGAAGCAATTCAAACGCATAAGATAACCTGTATAGGGCAGATACCTGCATTGTATAATATGGAGTGGTTGCTTCCAAACTATAAAGATTATGATCTATCAAGTTTGCGATTTGCAATCTATGGTGGGCAGGCAGTTTCACGGGAGTTTCTGGTTAAGATGAAAAGCATGTCCCCGCAAATTGGAACAGGGCTTGGATTGACCGAAACTTCAGGATTTTGCACTTATACTGATGTGAATGCAGATGTTGATGAAATAGTAAAGAGTATTGGATATGATATGCCGTTGTGTCCACTCAGTATTCGAGAACCTATGAATTCTGATGGCTCAGCAGGTAAAGAGAAATCCAAAGGAGAGATAGGCGAAATTTGCTTTAGTGGACCACAGATTTTTCTTGGATATCTTGGGGATCCTGAAAATACCCGTAAGACCATATCTACCGATGGTATATGTTATACAGGTGATCTGGGCTATTATGATGAAGAGGGGTTACATTTTTCAGGAAGGTCAAAACTGGTAATAAAACCTAAAGGATATCAGGTGTATCCAGATGATGTTGAACATCATATAAGTGAGAAGTTGAAAGGTAAAGTAAATATGGTAGCGATAGTTGGTGCTGAACATAATGTATATTCCGAAGCAATCATTGCATTTGTAGAACCATTGCCGGGAGTTGAGGTAACACCAGAAGATGTTATGAAAGCATGCGAAGATATATCAGCGTATTCACGACCTTCTCATGTTGAGATTATTAAGCCAGGGCAGTTCCCATTAAATAGGGTAGCAAAAACAGATTATGTTGTGTTAAAAGATGAAGCAAAAAAAATTGTTGAAAAACTACGAAGCGAAGGCAAATGGGATAAAGCAAAATAATAAAATTATTATTTAGATTAGATGTTATCAAAGAGGTTATCTGGCAAAATTCATTATTACTATTAAATGAATTGTAACGATAGCCTCTTTTTTTTATTTTAATACTACAATAAAAAACAGTTGCAAAAATTAATTATTCTTCTAATATATTGGTTGAGATATAAAATCATACTATAAATGGTGTTATGTATGGAACGGACTGATATATGGTATTGTACAGATAATGATAAAGGAAAAGAAATATATGAAACATTAAAATTGCTTGGGTTGAATATTGTATTGGTTGAAGATAAAAATTTTTCTTCATGCAATGTACTCCCTTCACAGATAAATATATTTATTATTGATCTTGTTACTGTAGAATTTTCAGAAATACTGTCTATGTTAAGAAAAGATGAACGGTTACATAAATTTATTAAATATCTTATTTTATTTAAAAAACAAATAAGAAAAGCATCCCAACTTTCAATTGATGTAATGCATCTTGAAATATTATCGCGCCCCATAAAAAAACGTGAATTTTCATTATTATTAGAAAAGTCTATAATCGTTGAACGTTATAAAGAAATGCTCAATCTATATTCGCTTGAAGCAACGGAACGCATAGAAGCATATACCAACCTCCTTGATATTAACAGAAAAGAATCTTTTTTTGATGAAAAGGAAAAAAATATTTTTTCAAAAATAATAAATTTTGAAAAGCATATCCTTAAAGAACAGAAAGAGCTTAATGTAGCAATTGCCAATTATACCAGGCTACGACAAAAGGAGCTATTTGATTTAAAGAAAAGAATTGATGCGGAAGAAATGCTTTCAGAGCTAAGGCGTAAGGAACTGATGGATGCTAAAAGTGTTATTGAAGCTCAAAGTGCAGTTATAGAATATTCAAGTAAAGAATTACAGAGTGCTGAAGAAATAATTCATGCTACCGAAGCAGTGCAAGAACTAAGCAGACTTGAAGCCATAAAACTTCATGAAGAGTTAGAAAAAGAAAAAAAAAAGAATGAGGTACTGCAAAAAAAAATTGATATGCTTGAGAAAAAAATAAATAATTCCAAATCCTAATAATGAACTGTCAATTAATACTAAAAATTATAATTATTATTGTCTTCGTTCCATCATGTTCATTCGCATGGTTTAACCGGGGACTTGATGCTACTTTGATTACAATGCAAAATCTTTTTAGTAAAAGAGATTTAATAACGCTATACAATGAATATGTCCATCCGGATATCAAGAGTGATGTATTAACATTAATTGATGCAATGAAAAATGAAAAAACTGATGATAGAAAGATTGCTTTACGTCTTGGCTTTGCTAATCTTAACCAATATTATAGCGCCTCGCATCAGGATATTATTAATCACTTTTTTTTAATGATGGTTAGTTCACGATATACTAAACCTTCGGATATCAAAAATAGTGCTTATCTCAGGCTTGCAATTTCTTTATCGTTGCTATTTGCTTTTCTTGATAATGGTATGGCACTCGTTGAAAAAGATATTGGCTTCAGATGTGCAAAACTAACTTATAATGGTAATAGCTTCACCATGAAGATATATTTTTATTATAGTAATAAAAAATGGTTGTTGACAGATGGAAGGCATTGTTTATAAGAATTGTTATAGCAATAAAATAAAATAATGATTGATTAGATAATAAGTATGGAATGGCAAAAAATATTAGTTGATGCAGTACAGGACGGAAAAATAAAAGAATTGCATCTTAAAAAAATTCCTGTTTTAAAGACCTGTGATAATTGGCGTGAGGTAGAACCCATCGGGTGGATTGATCATCAAATGAAGCTTACTCATTATAAAGGAGCACTTGTGAGGTTAAGGGGTAATATTTATTTTGTGACAGAAAAAACCATCAATGCTTTGAGCGAATATATAAATTGGAAAATATCTCAGCGTATTGATGTAATATAATTATTATTGTAAATATATATTTATAACAGCTTCCTTCTTTTGAGCATATTTAATAACTGCATCAAGTTGCGATTCATGGATCATGACGTGGTTTTCACCTAACCGTTCAACAATTACATTTTTGATCTGGCTATGGGATAATTCATCTATAAATCCCTTTGTAGTGGAAGTAAGTATAATTCCTCTCTGGATTGTAATGGTTGGAGTATGGTCTATCCATTCATTAAGCTGAAATTTTATATTTTGAGGGAATTGATTTCTGGTGTATTGTTCTAATGTATTAATAAAAATATCAGGGTTCATACCTCTTTTGATTGCATGTAACATTGCTGTTTTGGAAAATTTTGAATAAACTGTTACATCTGTTGAGATGATTTCAGTAAAAGATAGCAGTATATAGGAAACCTCAGAAGGGACTTCATGATATGGTATAACCAGTGAAAAGTCGGGATTAATATATATTGAACGAGTTGTTATATCAGATTTTTTTTCATGAAGCAATATTGATCTACCAATATCATTTAATGCAACCTTATTATTTTTAATTTCTACTATACCAAGGGCGGTAAGGAAATCTATTGTATTATTTGTCAATATTTCAATTGTGTCATAATAATCATCAATATTAAGCTGTGAATGAAACAAAAGTTCTGGCAATGATGTAATAAAGTAAATATAAGTGCAAAGCTGAATGGTACTGTTAGAATACTTTTTTATGATATGCAGAATTTCGTGTAAATTATCGCTTTTAATGTTGAAAGGATTTACAAAAAGTTGATGTTCAGGAGCGCTTAACGAATTGAGAATTTGAGTAATGATCTGATGCGGATTAAGCAGCATTTTTTTTATAGGAGTAAGGATAGCATTTACATTGGTTTGCGAGATAGTCAAACATTTAAGTATATAGAGTAGATATAATGATAATTGCGCAGTTTGCTGGTTGGTAAGTCGGCTTTTAGTTGTATGGATAGATATAGGCTGAATGGATTTCATTATTTTATCAAAATCTGATTTTCGCAGGTTCCCTTCCTGAGTTAAGAATAATCCTTTAGATATTATACAATCATAGCTATCAAGCATTGCAATAAGCGCCATGAAATGGTTGTTTATAAAATTTGATTTTTCCATAATTTTGTATGACATATAATCTGGATTTGCCATTATAATGCTATAAAATCTGCCTGTTACTATATGACCAATGCTGATGACATTATTTTTTGTTAGTTCATCTAATATGCCAAATACTTTGTTAATGCCAAGCGTTTGTATAGCATAAGCAGCGGATACTATGCCACCACGATGAATACATAATGTAAAAAAACGCTTTGCACTTTCGCTTATGTTAAGAAGAGTTTCGTCATTTTTTTTATTGATAACCAGTTGTTTAATTATCTGCTTGCAATAGTTCTGGAAATTATTGATATCAAGAAGGTTGATATGCTGGCGGATTTCATTGAATAAACAAATTCTATCTAATTTGTTTGATAGTAACTGTCTATTTTTCAATATGTAGGTAATGGATTTTTTTGTTAATGATTGCGCAATTTTTTCTATCTGCTGTATAGGAATATGAAGTGTATGTTCAATGTCGCGGTAGTGAAGATCTGAAACGGATAGTAATTTTAAAATTGCTATCTCTTCAGCAGAACATTGAGAAAAAATAAGTTCTATCCCCATATAGCTTGCCATGCGGGAATAGATATCTTTAACTGAAGCCTTCATGGGATTATGAAAGCCAAGGTTGGAAGCAATTATGGTGCGCTCTTTGCTATTTAATGAATTAATATGTTGTAATAGTGTTCGCATTATTTAAAAAGTAGTAGACACATTGATTGCAATAATATACATGATATCATCTTGGCTTTACAATAAAAAATGTAACTTTTATCATAACTATGCATATATATACTATATACTATAAAAATTTGAGGTACATAGATGTTACAGTATTTAGCACTCAACAAACAAAATACCGATACTATCCAGATCAATCTGCCTGATAATATATTTATTATCAGACTTATGTTGAAACGGATAGGATATCTTATATTATTAATTTATTCAACTATTTTTTTAGCTGTAGCAATACCTTTTGAAGCTACATATGCTATCGGTGGATTTCTATGTTGTATATTTTTGCTAAGAATAATCAATGATTTTATTAAATGGAAAAAATTTGGAAACGTTTCTATTAGCATTTCGCCATCAGGGATAACTGTTACTACAAAAAATGAAACGTATCATTTTAATGCAAAGGATATAACGTATTTAGAAGTTAATCCATTTAGTAATTTTGTAATAAGAGAGCGTCACAGAAGTTTAAGTTTACCCTTAATGCTGTTACATAAAGAAGATCGAGAAAAGCTTTTAAACTATTTTCTGGATATGTCACCTAAAAGAACTGTTATGTTTAAAAAAATATGGGAGATGTTTGATGCAATCCTTGTGGCATTTATTCTTGCAATGCATATCCGACAATTTATTATACAGGCGTATTATATTCCAACTGGATCTATGGAAGATACCCTGCTTGTTGGGGATCACCTCATGGCAGAAAAGATTACTTATGGCCCAACTATCCCCAGAATGATTGGAATGGAAGCGCCAGTACATCTTTCATTTTTGAGTATACGGGGAGTGCAAAGAGGTGATATAATAATCTTCAGACCACCCAATGAAGAAGATAAAGACTTCATTAAACGATGTATTGCTGTGGAAGGTGATGATGTACATATTGAAGATGGTGCGGTGTGGATTAATGGTGTTAAATTGGATGAACCGTATGTAAAAGGAACTACATCATATAGAGGATTTAGTGAAAAACGCATAGAGGGAATAGTTCCTAAAGGAATGATAGTAGCAATGGGTGACAACAGGGAAAATTCATATGATAGCCGTGGCTTTGGATATGTTTCCCTTGACAGGATCAAAGGTAAAGCATTTATTTTATACTGGAATACAGACAACATAAAACGTCTTGATTTTTCAAGATTCGGACTAATAAAATAGAGCTTTTAAGATGATATGGAGAACATATCGCATAAACGAAGAATCCTGCTTACATTAGTCTTTGTAAGTTTTATTGCTATAGTTTTAATTTTCAATGTTACACGGTTGCATTTCAGTACAAAAGTAATTGTACAAAATAAAAATGATACTATAAAGCGAGGGGATATAGTTGATGTAAATGGCTACCCCCTTGCACTATCAATCTATAAATATTCAATTTACGCCGATCCTCGCAAAGTAGATAATCCTGAAGAAGTTGCACAAAAACTTTCATCGGTTGTTGCTCTATCCTATAACGAATTAAAAGATTTATTAACGCGTGATAAGCATTTTGTATGGATTAAACGTAAGATAGATGATGCAGTTTTTCAACAGGTTCAACAATTATCGTTGCATGGCATATACTATAAGAAGGAATATGCACGAGTCTATCCAGAAGGTTCAATGGCTGCGCAGGTACTTGGATTTGTTAATATTGATAACATAGGGCTTGAGGGTATTGAATACAAATATAATGATATACTATTATCGGGCGATAACTCACAAAATGAAGAAAACAAAGGGTTAACAGTTCAACTGACATTAGATAGAGAGATACAGTATATAGCGCAAAAAACTCTTAATGCTTATTCAGAGCAGGTGATGCCCCAAAGAGCTATTGCTCTGGTACAGGAGATTAAAACAGGTAAGATACTGGGATTAGCCACCTACCCGCAATTTAATCCGGAAACATTTTATAATTATGATAGATCAATTTTAACATGCTTTTCAGTAGTGGATTCATTTGAACCAGGTTCAACAATGAAGCTATTTGCTGCTGTAACATTACTTGAACATCTTCCTGATGCCTTGAAAAAAACATTTATTTGTAAAGGGAGCATTGATGTGTTTGATGCAACCATTAAATGCACTAAAGAACATGGCAGGGTTAATTTAAATGATATTATTACCTACTCATGTAATGCAGGTATCATTCAGGCGATGCAGTATGTTAAAAAGGATGATTTCTATCAAACACTTGTTCGCTTTGGATTTGGAGAAAAAACCGGAATTCAACTTTCAGGCGAATCGTCAGGAATACTCAGGCCTCCTAAAACATGGTCAGGTTTGTCAAAATTTTCAATGGCAATAGGACAGGAACTGTCGGTAACTTCTGTACAGCTTACATCTGCTATAGCAGCTATCGCCAATAAAGGAATATATATGTATCCTCAGATAGTAAATCAAATTGAAAATACAAATGGTAATGTTGTATCAGCGTTTTTCCCCAGGAGCAAAGGAAAAATATTGAATGAACATATTGCGCAGTCTATTTTGCTTATGATGCGTAATGTTGTTATTGAAGGTACCGGGAAAAAAGCATCTGTAGCTGGCTATGAAACAGGTGGTAAAACGGGTACAGCGCAAAAGTCGGAACACCAGGGAGGCTATATACCCAATGTTTATGTTGTATCATTTATAGGTATTGCTCCGCTTGAAAATCCCGATATATGTGTACTGATATTATTTGATGAACCACACCGTGGAGGATCAGGCGGGGAATTAGCGGCTCCTGTTTTCAGCGATATTGTAAAGCGAATATTGCCATTGCGAGGTTTTGGCAGGGGAACCGTTAAGCAACAATCGCCATCACCGGTGTCATATACAAAGAAAAAAATTATGCATGTTCCCAATTTTATTGGCTATAAAGATGCTGAAGCACTGCGCGAGCTTATAAATATTCAACAAAATTATCCGATACAATATATAATGAAAGGTTCAGGTACTGTAGTTTCTCAGGACCCGCAACCGGGATTACCATTAACTAAAGTTACCACCATATCGTTAACCATGGAGTAGATGTGGAAAATTATTTCCAAAAAAATATTTCGGCGATAGTTACTATTAATCCACTGGTTGCTAATACAATAAACAAAGCCCGTGACAATCTTTCTATAGAAGTGGTGCAGTCTAAAACAGGAAAACCAATCCCTATAATAAAAAAAGAACACACCATAACAGTCCACAGCAGGTTTGACCCTGAAAAAGAAGCTGACCGCTTAATAGAAGAATTTGATTGTGTTCACTATGATTGTATTATTGTTTCAGGGTTTGGATTTGGATACCACATTGAAAAAATTTTACAAAAGTTAAAACCTGATGCAACGCTGCTGATATTGGAACGTTTTGCATGGATGGTTAAAACAGCGATGTGCAATCGTGATTTGCAGAGTATATTCCATGATAAAAGACTTATACTATTGATTAATCCATCTGACGATGATATTGCAGTAACTATGAAAGGCAGATCATCCTATAAAACCTTATTTATTACACATCGCGGTTCGTTCCAGATTGATCCTGAAGGCTATACCAATTTACAACGAATTGCAAAAGCTTATCTGGCAACCAAAGAAGTAAATATTGCCACATTAGCAAAATTTGAAAAACTGTGGACCTCAAATATTGCTAAAAATATTAAGACCATAATTGCGCATCCGCCGGCATCAGCATTTTTTAATAAATTTACTACCATCCCTGCAATTATTGTGAATGCTGGTCCAACTTTGACTGAAAGCATACCGTTTATAAAAGAAAATTGTAATAATGCGTTGATCATAGCAGTTGATACAACGTATAAGGTTCTAGAGTACTATAATATCCAGCCACATTTTTGCATCACCGTTGATCCTCAGCTTGTCAATGCGCGATACTTTGAAGGAGCGCATGAAAACAAAACCATACTCATTGCAGACCCAATGGTACATCCTTCAACCTTTTTATTTTACAAGGGAAGGAAAGCAATTACCGGTGTTGCATTTGAGATGATGCAATGGATTGAAACCATCATTGGAGATTATGGCAAGCTTAGATATGGCGGATCGGTTTCAACCAATGCCTATGACTTTGCAAAAAGGTTAGGAGCTAATCCAATTGTGATGGTTGGACAGGATTTAGCGTTTACCAGAGGGCTTGCCCATGTTAAGGGAGCATATTTAGATGAGCATGTATATTTACGAACAAATCGTTTTTATACTGTCGAGATGTTTAACCGATTTCAACTAACCGCATTACCAAAGATCTTTGTTAAAGGGATTAAAAGCAAACAGGTGCATACCAATCAAAAGATGATGATTTTTATATCATGGTTCAGCAGGTTACATGATTCAGCATTAATCAATGCTACGTATGACGGAGCTTATATTGATACTATTGTTCATAAAAATTCTGCTGATATAAGTTTGTCTTGTAATAATGTCAATATTCGGGATATCATTGACACTGTTTATACTGAAACGATGCCATCATCAGAGATTATATCCCATCGTTCATTAAAAATGATTGAACAATTAAATCAGATGCTTTCACAAACAACGGTGATGAATACAATGTTGCAACAGGCATTACGGTATTCTGATGACTTAATAAACAATATTAAAATGAAAAATTCAAAGGCTATCACATCACTTATAAACAAATTAAATGACATTGATAGATCAATTTCAAACCTAACTATCACCAAAAATATTGTTGGACTTACTATTCAACATGTTATTCATACAGTTATGGAAGGTTATGAGATTGATGAAACAATAAAGGATGAGCAGGAAGCAACAGCTCTTCGCTCAAAGTATTTGTATACTGGCTTGCGTGATGGATTACAATTTAGCAAACGTATAATTGAAAATATGATTATGCTATTATCACAATAACTAAGCTTTCTTTAATTTTTGTTTATTAATGAAAACTATACCAGCAATACCAGCAATCACAAAACAAAATGCAATTATTTGAGCCTGGGTTAAACCAGCAAAAACAACCGGATTGCGGCGGATGAACTCAACACAAAAGCGTGACACGCCATTGAAAATTAAATAGATAAAAAAAAGCATTCCCTGAGGGAGCTCTTTTTTCCTTAGTTGAAGCAACACTATTGCGACAATGAATGAAAAAAAGGATTCAAATAATGGAGTAGGGTACACGGTGTATGATATTGGTACAATTCCATCAGGGTATGCTACTCCTAAAATACTTGAAGTTTCTATTCCATAACAACCGTCGCCAGCAATATGACATCCTATTCTGCCAAAACCATAGCCGATTGCTATGCAGGGCGAAGCAATATCAAGTATTTTTAATACAGGTTGATTACTGCGTTTAATGATAAAATAAGCAAAAAATAGGGCAAATAGTAATCCACCATATATTGAAAGTCCGGCACCTGAGAAAACAGTACCGGTTGGGTCAGCCAAAAATTCATCCATGTGGTCAAGAATATGAAATACCTTTGAACCTATGATACCTGCAGGGATAGCTACAAGAAGAATCTTGTATGCTATGTCTGGATTTATATTTCGTAGTATAAGCTCTCGTTCTAATAAAAGATAGGCTAAATAAATACCGATTGCAAGCATAACACCATATCCACCAATTGTTATGAATTTGTATTGGAATAGTATTGGATACATCGTATTACCCCTTATTTTTCAGTTTTGTAATAATATCTGATCGCTATCTCTAAAGTCTATATAGTTCTTTGAAAATATATGAGTAATTCAGTTTAATGATAATGAGAAGTTTTTATAGGTGACACTAAATAGATAATAAAAAAAAATTGCAACAGAATTATTGTACCTGCTGCAATTTTTAAGAATATGAAGTGTAATATTAATTTACATTAACAGATAATGTATGTTTCAATTCACGTTTTAATATTTTTCCTGAAGGATTTTTGGGTAATGCATCCATAATAAAGATTTTCTTTGGGGTTTTGAATCCAGCTAAACGTTGTTTTGCAAATTCAATTATTTCTTCATTAGTTGCCTGCATATCTTTTTTCAATATCACGGCGGCACAGACTAATTCAATCCATTTAGGATCAGGAAGTCCAAATACAGCTACCTCAGCAATTGCAGGATGCTGATATAAAACTTCTTCAACTTCACGAGATGCAACATTTTCGCCACCTGTTTTTATCATATCTTTCTTTCTATCTACAACATAAAGGAATCCATCTTCATCAAATTTACCTAAATCTCCACTATGAAACCAATTAAATGCAAATGCCTCTGAAGTTTTTTCAGAGTCATCTAAATAACCAGTCATAACATGTCCTGAACGGTGAACTATCTCTCCAATTTCACCAGTAGAAACATAGTGACCATCATCATCCAGTAAGGCAGTTTCAACGTTCAACACAGGTTTACCTGCTGAACCAGGTTTTTTTAATTGGTCATCCGGTTTTAAGATTGTTGCTACCGGTCCCATCTCGGTTTGTCCATAATAGTTCCACAACCTAAGACCAGAAAAAACTTCTGTTAAACGTTTTAATACTTCAACAGGCATAATACTGGCACCATATGCAGCTTTTTTAAGACTGTTTAAGTTATAATTTTTAAATTCAGGATGGTTAATAATACCAATCCATACCGTTGGTGGAGAAAACATATGATTAATATGGTACTGTTCAATTAATTTCATCATACCAACTGCATCAGCTTTGTGCAATATCACGTTAGTAGCGCCAATATATAAAAACGGCATAAGGAAACAATGAAGTTGAGCGCAATGGAAAAGTGGTAATGCATGGAGACTTATATCATCGGGTTTGTATTCTCCTTCTATAATACAGCTAAAGTATTGTGACATTAATGCTCGGTGTGATAGCATCGCTCCTTTTGGTTTTGATTCTGTACCGCTGGTATAAGGAATCTGAGCGATGTCTTCTGCATAAACGTCAGTATAAATATCTGCTGATGACATATCATTCAGCATTGTAATAAGATTGTCAAATCCTTCGGGAATATCACCACCTTCCAATGGAATATAACTCCAATTTTTCACAGCTGGACATTTATCGACTAATGAAGCAATAACATTGTATAAATTATCTTCTATGATAACAAGCCTGGATCTGGAATGATTAATAATATATGCCATTTCATCTGCATTGAGCATGTAATTAATTGGTACCTGAATAGCTCCAATTTTTGAAAGTCCTACAAAACTTATTGGATAATAATGTGAATTGTAAGAAATCATAGCTACCCTGTCACCTTTTTCAATACCATACTGTTGCATAAGATGAGCAAATTTACAACATTCCTCTTCGAGCTGCTTAAATGAAAGATTGGTATTCCGAAATGAAATTGCTATTTTTTCCCCAAAACGTAAAGAAGAGCGTCGTACAATATCACCAATTGTATCTCTGCAAAAAACATTAGCCATAAAGATCCTCCGTTTATATTATGATATGATATATAACAAATATGAAATAATACCTTTTGCATTCAAGCAATATTTGTAAATAAAATATAAAATAGTCAAAGATTGGATAGAATGGACTATTGCATATGAGAATTAAATGGAATTGTTATATATTATTGCTATTTTTTATTAATAATAGGATATAATATAAACATTGGTAGAATTATAATTAGATTTTTACTATATTTTTGATCTTTATTAATTGTTTTTTTTATTGACTTGTTTCATAATGATTTATGAAGGTAATAATCACGCCCTGATCTTTTTCTAATCATACATAGTAGCAATTGTTTATATTTAATAGGTGTTAATGCAGGCTGAATTGATTTTTTATGTTTATAATTATTATATAATAAAACAGAAAGGAGAAAGCTTTCATGGCAAAACGAATTATGAAATCAATGGATGGTAATGAGGCTGCCGCGTATATTTCATATGCTTTCACCGAGGTGGCTGCCATCTATCCAATTACACCATCTTCACCTATGGCTGAATTTATAGACGAATGGGCTGCTCATAACAAAAAGAACATATTTGGACAGGTAGTTCGTGTTGTTGAGATGCAATCAGAAGCTGGTGCTGCGGCCGCAGTTCATGGTTCATTGCAGGCAGGTACATTAACTACAACCTATACTGCTTCACAGGGTTTACTTTTAATGATACCTAATATGTATAAAATTGCCGCTGAGTTATTACCAGCAGTTTTTCATGTAAGTGCGCGTTCAATTTCTGCTCAGGCACTATCAATATTTGGTGATCATCAGGATATTAATGCTGCACGTCAAACTGGTTTTGCTATGCTTGCAAGTGGCGGAGTGCAGGAGGTTATGGATTTAGCCGGTGTTGCTCATCTAAGTGCTATCAAATCACGCATACCGTTTTTACATTTTTTTGATGGATTTAGAACATCTCATGAAATACAAAAAATTGAAATACTTTCTTATGAAGATTTAGCCAGGCTGATAGATTATAATAAATTAAATGAATTTAAGAATAATGCATTGAATCCAGAGCATCCGGTAACACGTGGCACAGCTCAAAACCCTGACATCTATTTTCAAACTCGTGAGGTAAGCAATATATTCTATCAGACTGTACCTGATATTGTAGAAGAATATATGCAGGAGATAAGCAAATTAACTGGTAGAGAGTATCATCCATTTATTTATTATGGTGCTCATGATGCTGAACATATTATAGTGGCTATGGGATCAATTACTGAAACCATCAGAGAAACAATTGACTATTTGTTACAGCAAGGAGAAAAGGTTGGGCTTATAATATGTCACCTGTACCGCCCATTTTCAACACAATATTTCTTTAAAGTTTTACCTGAAAGCGTAAAACGAATAGCTGTCCTTGATAGAACCAAGGAGCCAGGTTCAATTGGTGAGCCGTTATATTTAGATGTCAGAGCTGCTTTTTATGGTATGGATAATTGCCCAACTATTGTTGGCGGACGATATGGATTAAGCTCAAAGGATACAACGCCAGCTCATATTATAGCAGTATACAATAATTTAAAGCTCAATGATCCCAAAAATAACTTTACAGTAGGTATTGTAGATGATGTAACATTTACTTCATTACCAGTTCCAGAGGATACCAGTGTTGTTCCCGAAGGTACGTTTGAGGGTAAGTTTTTTGGCTTGGGTTCTGATGGAACGGTTGGTGCCAACAAAAATTCTATAAAGATAATAGGTGACAATACAGAACTGTATGCTCAGGCTTATTTTGCGTATGATTCAAAAAAATCGGGTGGTGTCACAGTATCTCATCTTCGATTTGGTAAAAAGCCTATCCGTTCTACCTATCTGGTAAATAATCCTGATTTTGTAGCCTGTCATGTACCAGCATATCTTGAAAAATATGATATCCTCAAAGGGTTGAAAAAAGGCGGGGCATTCCTGCTTAATTCATTATGGGATGAAGAAGAAACTAAAAAGCAATTACCTGATCATATAAAACGATTTCTGGCTGAGAATAATATTAAATTGTACATCATCAATGCAACACAGATTTCAGAAAATATTGGGCTCCCCGGCAGAACCAATACTATTATGCAAGCAGCATTTTTTAAGGTTAGCAATGTTATACCGTTTGAGATTGCTGAAAAAGAGATGAAAAAAGCTATTGAAAAAAGTTATGGCAGGAAAGGTGCAGATGTTGTTAGCAAAAACATGGCTGCCGTTGATGAAGGTGCAAAACAGGTTAAGGAAGTAGCGGTGCCTGATGCATGGAAAACTATTGCAGTGCCAGGAAAACCGGTATTTGAGGAGTTGCCACCATTTATACAAGAAATAGTTATACCCATGAATAGTCTTGAAGGTGACAGCCTCCCTGTAAGTGCATTTTTGCCAAGGCCTGATGGCACATTTCCTCCGGGGACAACGCAGTATGAAAAACGCGGAATAGCAATCAATGTTCCAGAATGGCAGCCTGATAATTGTATACAATGTAATCAGTGTGCGTATGTTTGCCCTCATGCTGTTATACGTCCATTTCTTCTCAATGATGATGAAATGCGTAAAGCTCCTGAAGGGATGCTAACACTGGATGCTAAAGGTAAAGGACTTGAAGGACTACGATTTAGAATTCAAATCAGTCCACTGGATTGTACCGGATGTGGCAATTGTGCTGAAGAATGCCCTGCAAAGGAAAAAGCTCTTATCATGAAGCCTCTTCAAAGGGAAATTGAGCAGCAGAAATACTGGGATTTTATTGTCAAAAATGTAACCTATAAAGATAATCTTATCAATAAATTTACTGTCAAAGGTAGTCAGTTCTGTCAGCCTTTATTTGAGTTTTCTGGTGCATGTGCCGGTTGCGGCGAAACCCCTTATATTAAACTCATAACACAATTATTTGGTGACCGGATGATGATAGCTAATGCTACCGGTTGTTCATCAATCTATGGAGGCTCTGCTCCTGCAACTCCCTATTGCATCAATGCAGAAGGACGTGGTCCTGCATGGGCAAGTTCATTATTTGAAGATGCAAGTGAATATGGGTATGGCATGTACCTTGGTGTAACGCAGCAGCAAAATACCATAGCTCAGTTGCTGGAACAGGTAGCAAAAACTACAAGTAATACACAGCTTAAAGCAGCATCGTTAGAATGGCTTGCAGGCAGGAATAATGCAAAGGCTTCACGTGAAGCAACGCAAAAGCTTTTACCCTTATTAAAGGGCGATAGTTCCCTGGAAGCAAGCGAGGTGTTAAAATTAGCTCAATACCTTGAGAAAAAATCAATCTGGATATTTGGTGGCGATGGATTTGCATATGACATTGGGTTTGGTGGATTAGATCATGTCATTGCATCTGGCGAGGATGTTAATATTCTGGTATTGGATACTGAGGTATATTCCAACACGGGAGGACAGTCATCCAAAGCTACACCCATTGCAGCGCAGGCAAAGTTTGCAACAAGCGGTAAGCGTGTACGAAAGAAAGATCTTGGTATGATGGCTATTACCTATGGTTACGTGTATGTGGCTCAGGTAGCAATGGGTGCCAGCCAGATGCAGTATATGCGAGCTATAACCGAAGCGGAAAATTATCCAGGACCTTCCGTAATCATTGCATACGCACCATGTATCAATCATGGATTACGCGAAGGAATGGGTAAATCACAGCTTGAAGAGAAAAAAGCTGTTGAATGTGGCTACTGGTCAATGTGGCGTTACAATCCATTGCTGGAAAAAGAAGGGAAAAATCCATTTATACTGGACTCCAAAGAACCTAATTGGGATAAATTTAAAGATTTTTTGATGGGTGAAGTGCGCTATTCTGCTTTGAAGAAGGAATTCCCTGAAGTTGCCGAAGACCTTTTTAATGCAGCACTGGATAGCGCCAAATGGCGTTACAATAATTATAAACGATTAGCGTCAAATTAAGAATAATAAAGGCTCCCTGTAATAACCTATAATAATAGGGAGCCTTTTTAATACTTTATCCTTTGGATATCACCTCGTAAAATATTTCTATGCCTGAGTATTTATATTCTTTCCTTTATTTTCTTCTTCCAGAGTTTTAGAAACCTCGCCCAATCTGTTTCGGGACTCTTCAACTATGCTTTTCCCTATATCCTTTGATTTTTGTAACGCACTTGTTTGATTGATGTTTGTTTCATTAGTGATTGTATTAATCATAAACCCTCCCTTGTTTTTTGCTGATTTGTTGAAATGGCATAATTGAAATCTAACATTTATTAATATATTACTTTAAAAAACTATCGCCACTTATTATTTTACTTTAATATATATAAGATAGGTAATAAAGTCAAATAAATTATGTATAAATGTAATAGATTGCTTTTATTATTTAAAAACCATTATATGACTATTTGCAACGCAACCAATCAAAATCATCAATGATTATGGATGTCAATTATTGAGTATATGGCAAAAGTGAATTACATTAAATGTAAATAAATAGAAAATGGAAGAAATTTCATACCAAATAAAATTTTATTACCAGTAACTATCGCCATAAAAATAAATGGAAAAAATATACAAATATATATAATATATAATGTATATGCATATAAATTAATATTGATAATATTAAATTTTCTATTGATAAATATAATAATATCTATATGTATTGTTAAGTTGATAAATGAGCAGTACAGTAACTACAATGGATAGTAGTTAAAATTTTTAAATTATTGCGGTATAGTATGATAAACGTTGATTCAGTTGTTTTGCGTCGCAAGCCATCGTATCCACTGTCACAATGGCATAATGATTATAATAACAAAAAGGTTACAGCAGAAGAAGCTGCAAAGATTATTCAATCTGGTGACAGGCTGTTCATGGGTGGTGGTACTGGTATCCCTGCTTCGTTTGCTACCGCTCTTGGTAAAAGGGCAGGGACGGTTAACAATGTAACCATCTATCAGGGATATGCAATGGGTTTGTATGATTACATGAAACCCGAAAATAAAGAAAGTTTTCATATTGAAACAATGTTTGTTGGTCCTATGGAACGTGTTTGCATGGAATGGAAGATGGCACATTACAAACCCATGCATTTAAGCGATATACCCGAGGCAGGATTGGATGCAAGGTGTAACAAAGTAGCGTTTACGGCAACACCACCTGATGAAGATGGATTTATGAATTTATCATGCTTTGGAGCTTTTTTACCAAAAAAAGAGGTGCTATGCAAAGCTGATACTATTATAGCTGAAATAAATACAAATACTCCATGGCTCAATAGCGTTGATTTTCTTGTACACGTTTCTGAGGTGGACTATATCATTGAACATGATACTCAATTATTTGAACTGCCCGAAATTCCCATAACTGATGTTGAAAAGAAGATGGCTGAAATGATTGCGGATTTGATCCCTGATGGAGCAACCATACAGCTTGGTTTGGGTGGGCTTGCAAATGGAATTGGCAATTTACTGTATACAAAAAAAGATTTAGGGATGCATGCTGAGGTTATTACCCCATCAGTTATGCGACTTATTGAGGCAGGTGTTCTTAATGGTATTAACAAAACACTTTATCCCGAAAAGGTTGTTGGCGCATTTGCAGTGGGCACAAAAGAATTTTATCAATATCTTGATCATAACAACAATTTTTTGTTTTGTGATATTGGATGGGTTAATACACCGGATGTTATAGCTTTAAATGATAATTTTGTTTCGATCAATAATGCGCTCATACTTGATTTAACCGGGCAGGTTGCTGCTGAATCCATTGGAACAAAACAGTATAGCGGAACTGGTGGGCAGGTAGATTTTATACGTGGTGCTAAGAAGTCAAAGGGTGGTAAAAGTATTATAGCGCTTAGTTCAACATATACCGATAAACAAGGAAAAATACATAGCAATATTGTTCCCCTTTTGCCATTGGGCACTGTGGTAACAACATCACGAACTGATGTAGAATATGTAGTCACAGAATATGGTGTTGCCAATCTTCGTATGCGAAGTATCTATGACAGAGTACATGCATTGATATCAATAGCGCATCCTGATTTTAGAGATGAGCTGAAATATGAAGCTGCCAAAATAGGTTGGATATAATATATCATAAAGTAATTGAATTAATTTCTTGAAAAATTCTTAATGACCTGTAATTCTATTTTATAGAATATTACAATATCCTATTTATTCTATTATAATGATATTGTAATGTTTATTGATGTTTAAAGTATTACTATTTATTTATTTAGTTAGTTAGTTAGTTAGTTAGGGAAGATCATTAAGAGTTTATATATGGAATATACAATAGTTCAATATAACAAACACCATCAAATAATTATCAACGAGTATAATCGGAAAGATTTTATTGCTGTTTGCTCTGAGTTGCTATACCGACCTAAAAAGCTGTTTATAGGACTTGGTGATTTTCTTGAAATTGGTGATTATAACCAGTTGCTGGATTCAATTTTTTATGATGAGGAAAGTGCAATCATTGAAAATTTTTTAGATGCAATAAACAGGAAGCTCTCAGAAGAAGGGCAAATTCCATTTTCTTTTTTGAAATTAGCAGTTTATTATCCTGATTATTTATTAAAAGATGTTCCCACGCAATGTGCTATTACTGTCGGTTCCAAAACACGTCTTTTTCCTGGTGCAGTGCATTTTATAAATTTTATCAATAATTATAACCCAATGATTCTAACGGCAATTCCTTATGAGATAGCTAATGAAATTGTAAAACGTGTTGGTTCTGATGATAACCATTTAGTGTCTACTGAATATAAAAAAATTATAAGCCAAAAGAATATTACATTATTTGCTGGTGATATTGAAAAATTTATTTCTGGTGAACGTAAGATAATTGAAATTGAAAAATATATGGCACTATCCAATACAAAAGATGAGGATGTGCTGTATGTTGGAAGGGGAGAATCAAGTGTTATTACATTTTCAAAAATTAATTCTATTGCTTTTAATCCTTCAGATTCTATAATTCCTCATTCACATATAACGGTATATGGTTCTTCTCTGGAATCGCTGCTGGTATTGTTTAACGATTCACCGGAAATTAATAAATTTTTGTTATCGGAAATTGGTGAACATATATTACCATCACTTATTGTATTATCAGACGTCAAAGAAAAACCTGCCGATATTATCGAGTTAGAGAAGCAACATAGAAGATTGCAGGCAAATATTATTGGTCAAAGAATTGAGCATGACATAGAAAGTTATACAACATTGAAACGTGATATTGAATTGTCATTGAGTGCATATCCCTTTAACTTTCAGGCTGTGAAAGAGATGGTTAAGGAACGTCTGGAAAAGTTTAAGATAAATCCCAAAGAATTTATAGACGAAATCTGTTCTATTGCACAAAAAAGGTATCAAAACTGGGGCATGTAATATTTTTCTTAAGGGAGGGATTTAATGGTATGGATAATGATAAAGCAGCAGGAATTTTAATATGTACCATTATAGTATTGTTTGGTATTCATTCTGTAACATTTGCTCTTAATATTGGCTATAATCAACTAATGTTAGGTAAGCAATACAATGATGTTAAGGATATCTTACACTACGAAGAGTATGAATATAATGAGTTTGTAATAGGTTCAATCAGAGTTATTCAATATCATAATCATGAGATAGATGGATTATTAATCTTTGATCTTTTTAATAGGTTATATACTATCATCGTAACACTACCTGTTGATGAGAAGCAATATTCCCAGTTGCATGAACACCTTACAAAAAAATATGGCACGTTTACTCTTGATAATGCAATGTACTGCTGTACTATAGGTATATACAGGATTGGATTATACTACAATAAAGCAACTAACATGGTTACTATCGAATATAACCATACCCTGCCATTATTTACTCCAGCAGAAAAGCAGGTATACAATCCATTCTCAAAGTTTTGATAAAGACGGTATTCAGTAGTGCTCAACAAAAGAATGTATAGTTTTTCCCTTCTTCTCCTTCTCTATCTTTCACAGGGTATCCCTTTTGGTTTTCAGGTTACTGCGTTACCGGTATTGTTGCGCCAATCAGGTATATCATTAACTATCATAGGATTTAGCAGTATATTAGCGTTGCCGTGGATGCTCAAAATAGTGTGGGCACCAATGGTTGATAGATTCTGGTTTAAAAAAGTTGGCAGACGAAAATCATGGCTTATACCCCTGCAGTTGCTCATGTTTATGTGTGCGTTTAGTGCATCATATATTCCTATTACATACAATCCAGCTTTATTTGCCGGGATTATTTTTGTTATGAATTTGTGCGCCTCAATGCAGGATATAGCTGTTGATGGTTTAGCCATTGATGTATTAAAAGAACAGGATTTAGGATATGGCAATGCTATTCAGGTAGTGGGATATAAAATAGGCATGCTTATTAGTGGCGGCTTTTTAGTATGGTTAAGTTCATATACTGGATGGCAATGTACATTTATTATCATATACAGTATTATTGCTGTACCGCTCATTTTACTTATTTTTTATAAAGAAAGGTTGTTAAGCCATACTCAGGTTAAACGTATAACATTTACGGATGTGATGGTGCATCTTAAAAATGCCATGGCAGGTAAAGGAATACTTTTCATTATTTTTTTGATAGCAACCTATAAATCAGGCGAAACATTAATTGATGGGATGTTTAAACCTTTTCTGGTGGATTGTGGTTTTACTGCTTCTCAGATTGGATTGTGGCAGGGCGTATATGGGATGGGAGCATCAATCTCTGGATCAATCATCGGTGGCATTGTATCTTCTCGCTTTGGTGTTATAAAAGGATTATGGATAACGCTTATCTTCCGTTTGGTGCCGTTGTTTGGGGAATGGTATTGTACTACGATAGTACCGTCACCATCAGTTGTTATACTGATAACCATTGCTGAGCACCTATTTGGTGGCATGCTAACCACTGCAATGTTTGCCTTTATGATGTATTGCGTTGACTCTGTGATAGGTGCTACCCATTATACTCTTCTTGCAACCATAGAGGTTATAGGGAAATCACCCGGTATGTGGTTTTCAGGACTTTTAGCAGATACTATAGGGTATTCATATCTTTTTGCTTTGGGAATTGTTGTTTCGTTTATACCACTTGTTTTAATGGTACCAATAAAAAAAATTAATAATACAAGTTATGTTCGATAGTTATTGGTAATATGGCATCAACCAGCAATATTATAAGCATTCTTCATAGTTTCAAACGTTAACTTCCTTAGAACGATATCTATTCGTCTTAATAAAAAAAAATAAAAAAGGTTGATAGAGACATATGCAAGAATTTTAAAAAAGGTTACTTGATAGTATGATTTTACTATTATGATTAGTTTATGATAATATACAAAAATAAAAGTATAATCAGCAACTAAGCGTTCTGCTGGAGTACTTCTGGTGGTGGTCCCCAGTGGTATTGGCAGCAATGTATGCCATTTTCCTTATAAAAAGAGAAGGTGTACGCCCTGCTTTCATAATAGTTAGGATAGTTATCGGTATTCATCTCTTTTAAGCGATGATTGAAATACTGTAAAAATTCTACCAGCACCTTTTCTATACAGAATTCAATAATTTTTGCCAGCGACATCTTCCACAGCTTCTTCACATCCAGAAACAGCTCGTATTCTGAATGGTAAACATACAGATGTACCCGCTTCCAGCTCTTTTCGCTATTCCGCTTTCGGTAGGCAATGCGGTTAAATGCCTGCATACGGCATCGTTCCTTCTTTGCAGCATAGTTAATGAGGAGAAAGATAAAGGTGTGCAGCGGAAGCTTATAATAGTCAGAATAGCGGTTGAGCAATGTCAGATGTTTGATAGTGATACAGGTGGTTGTTTCAATGGTCATGGGTTCCTCCTTCCAGAGTAGTGTATATAGTATCGATAACTATCGCATAGCATAATTATTATGATGTCAAGAAGATAAAATGTATGGATATTTTTAATACAAAAATCAGATTAATACAATAATTAATGAGTATGCGAAAAAAAATCATATGGGAAATTTTATCATCAGATGAAAAGGTGTTAAAAAATAAAAGATAAAAATAGCTCACAATTTTAAAGTAATTGTTGTTAACTTTGAATAAAAGTGAAGATCTTGATTTTGCTTTATTATAAAAAGTATAGTAAAAAATTCTTTACAATTTTTGAAAACACATTTATATACAATAATCAGTAATGATGCAATGATTATGTATCGATATGTTTTATTAAAATGTTATTGCGGACAATTATACAGTATATAATTATGCATTTAAAATTCCTGGTAAATGAATGAAACCATTTTAGTGATAATTATTATCTTATAAAATATTATGAAAAAGAAATATAATAAGATCTATTTATTCTCGACGTTTTGCATTATATTTATGCTGATTTTTATTAATAGTGGGTGTAAACAAAGAAGCTCAGTATATAACCCTAAGGCTATACAGGGAGTATTAGACCTTCGTGATTTCGATGAATCATCAAATGTGATAATCAGCTTAGATGGTCAGTGGGAATTTTATTGGAATCAACTCATTGATCCATCTAATTTTAAAAAAAACATCAAACCAATTACTTATATTCAAGTACCAAAAGCATGGAATAAACAAGAAGATGTTTCGTATTCATTTCCTGCTTTTGGATATGCTACTTGCCGTTTATTGATACTTCATAATGTAAAATTTGCTGGACAGATTAAAACAATAAAAATGCCCTTTCTACATACAGCTTATAGTTTATGGGCAAATGGAAAACTAATCAGTGAAAATGGTAAAGTTGGTACTTCAAAAGAATCAATGATCCCATTTCAACTACCAACTATAACACAATTTGCTATTGATTCTTCTACAACTGAACTTGTTTTACAAATATCAAATTTTCAGCAACGCAATGGTGGAATATTACGGCATATTTACTATGGTAACTTTAATCCTATTAATAAACATCATGAAATAGATCTTTTTATAACTTTATTTGTAGTAGCAGCTTTATTTATTGTTCTGATTTATCATCTGGGACTATTTGTAATCAACAGAACATATCATCCAAATCTTTATTTTGCTTTATTTTGTGCAATCATTGCTATACGAGTATTATTAACAGATGAAAAGTTGTTGGTTAAATTAATACCCTTTTTACCATGGGAAATATATTTGCGATTAGAATATTTAACAATAATGTTTGGAATGGTAACGTTTGCACATTTTGTTAATGAGTTGTTTCAAAATAAATTAAATACTATTATTTTAAAGTCTATTGATATTTATTTCGGCTTTTTTGCAATATTTGTTCTGGTAGTACCTGTAATGTATGTTTCATATTCATTGATTTATATTAATATAGCCCTGGTACTTTCAGGGTTGTACATGTTAATTGTCATGATTAGAGAAACAAACTATAATTCTCCTAATTCATTATTGTATATATTTGGTGTTACATTTTTATTTTTCACTTTAATACATGATATATTATTTGCACAACAGTTAATAAACAGTGTATATCTCCTGGAGATAGGATTACTTATATTTGTTTTTACTCAATCACTTGTTGCACTGGAAGAGTCAATAAAAATCCAGAACAGACTGGTAACAATTAATAGTGAATTGGAAATTGCCCGGAAGATTCAAAAGACTATTTTGCCTGAAGTTATACCATCCACACAACAAATTAGAATTGAAGCGTGTTATATACCAATGGATGAAATAGGAGGAGACTTTTATCATTTCTACGAACTTGATGCCAACAAAATAGGTGTTCTGATTGCTGATGTCACCGGGCATGGTATTCCTGCCTCGTTGATTGCATCAACAGTCAATATAGCCTTTTCTTTACAAAGAAACTATGCCAGCAATCCTGCAGAAGTGATGGCTAATATGAATAGTATATTGTATGGCAAGACAGGCGGACAGCCAATAACTGCCCTTTATGCGTATATTGATTCATCGGACATGGTAGTTAAATTTTCCAGAGCTGGGCACCCATTGCCTCTCATATGGCAAAGCGATACTAAAAAAGTAAGGGAAATAAATGTACCCGGTAAAATATTAGGAGTATTTAATGCAATTAAAACAGATGTTGTTGAATGTAAAATTAACATTCATGATAGGATTATTCTTTATACTGATGGAATTGTTGAAATAAGAAATATGAAAAATGAGATATTTGGATTAGATAGGTTTATTTCATATATTGAAAAATTCTATTATTTAAATCCAGAAGAATTCATTGATGTCATTATTGATGCCTTAATCCAATGGGCAGGGAGTAAAAACAGGATAACTGATGATATAACATTAGTTATTATTGATATCAAGTAATGTTGCAACTTACCCATATACGTTATCTATTATAAATAAATAAATAAATATGTATGTATTGAAAATCTTTAGAAAGATTACCGTTATTAATAAAATATGATATATTAATGCAGATTATTTTTATATTAAATTTTTTTCTTCTAATTTCTTTTGAATTGATTTAAGCTGTTTATAATTGTTGATTATTTTTATCATGTATCGGTTATCTGGATCATGAGATAGATCTATCTCTAAAGGATTATCGTAAAATCGTGCCATGATCTGTTCACCTGTTCGGTGAAATTTACAAAAAATGATCACTTTTGGTTTTAACATATCATCGATACCAAAATCTTTAATGATAGCTAATTCCTGGGTATTTAATTCACATATATCATTATGAGTATAAAAGGATTGAGTATTGTTTAATACAGGACCTAATTTATTAATAAAAATATTGACCAGTTGATAATCAAAATGAATATTTATTGCATTCAGAATAGCTTTCAATGCATTGCTAGGTTCGATAGCATTTCTGAAAGGCCTTTTTGAAGTAAGAGCGTCATAGATATCACATATGCCAACTATTTTTGGATAAACTGGAAGATTTTCATAAGGTAATGCATAGTATCCATGATTATTGTACCGTTCATGGTGAAATAGTATAGATTGCAAAACAATTGGATGAACATCTTTTATTTTTTTTAATGTTTCATAACCCAACTGTGGATGTCGTTTCATTTTTTGAATATCCGTAATATTATATTTTCCTTCTTTTTCCAGAAGATTTTTATCTAGCTGCATCTGCCCTATATCATGAAGATAAGCACCTACAGCTATATTTTTAATTTCATCTTTGTTAAAAATACCAATCATTCTAGCAAGAACAGCACTTAATATACCCACATTTACTGAATGATTATAGATATATTCTTCATGAGTTTTTAAATCTTTTAGTAAATTAAGAGCTACTATGTCTGTTGAAGTTAAATCATTAACAATATCAGTCACAACCATTTCGGCTTCATGAAATGCAATCTTATTTATTTTATGACTATTAGCAATTTCGTTCATTATCTCTTTTGATTTATTTCGAGCTATTTGCATACGAAATGTAGGAATAACTGCCATATGACCATGGTCATTGTAATAAAGTATATTACCATAACGGGCTTTAATTATATTAATTTTATCAGATGTTAATGTAACGCGGGCTGGCAATACTATATCGCCCTCTTCTGATATAAGAGGATAAATAAAACTGCTATTAGGTTTTAAGTAATCAAGATCTATTTTTATTCTTTTAACTAACACTAGTACTTATTGCACACAAATATTTTTTTCAATATAAAATAAATATCAATATTAATCAATTATTATTTTTTATTATGTAATTAAAATTTTGCAAATTTAATTGTGAATTTTATCGTTAAAAATAAAGTAAAAAACTAAATTATTATAGTATAACTTGTTTTAATTATTATTATGCAAAGTCATGAGAATACTTTAAAGCTTTTAATTGTTTGGAGCAATATTTGTGCAGCATTTAATGAATCTTCTTTTGTTAAACCACAATCATTATATAGAGAATCTGCTATAAATTTACGTATTGCGGTATATACATCTTCTGTAGGATGAAAAATGAAAGAAAAATTATCACCTTGAGCTTTTAAAATGGTAAATGATGTGTAAAGCATTAATGGTTCCTTTGGTATCATAATCTTTTCTTGTTTTTGACCTGTCAGTATAGTCAGGTCATCAAAACGATAGGGTATGGATTTACCGGTTTCCCTATGAACAGGTTCTTCATATCTTCGGGCATATGTTGGTGGCTCTGTCAATAAATGTGTTCTACTACCATCAGTCTTAAAAGTAAGTCCTTCAGCAGTTTCATATATATCTTTAACATTCTTATATGCAGTAACCTCATATATTGAGTATATTGAATCTGAATTAAAAAAAGCACTGATAATAAAACCTCCATCTGAAGGTATTGAGTTATTCATATACGCTTTAAAAAGTGTAGTACCCTTTGCCATACATGCCCTCCTGATTAATTTCACAAAGCATAATATGAGAAATGAATATCATATGTTTATTTATAATATATGAAGTAAAAGTAAAATGCAAACAAATTTTATATTTTAAAATTTTTCAGATAAAAAATTTTTTTGTTCTTGATAATAAATAATACTGACAAAAATGCAACAAATATAATAAATATTCCTATTTTAAATTTATTCAGAAAAGGAAATATTATTTCATAATTGGCTCCCAATAGATAACCTGAAGTAAATAGTATTGTAGAAGTTATTGATAAAGCCATAAAATCGACAATACAAAATTTAAAAAATTTCATTGCAGATAGACCAGCAGTTAAAAATATTACATTTCGCACACCAAAAGGAATGAAACGCCCAAAAAAAAGAGTTTTAGCTCCATGAGATGTGTAATATGATTCAATTTTATTAATCTTTTCCATTGGATAAAATCTTGCAAGTTTTTTATGCTGTAAAATAAATTTCATTGCATACCTACCTAAACAATATGCAATAATATCACTGGAATAAGCTCCTAAAACACAAGCTGCTGCAATTTTAAAGGTATTTTCGGGTACAATAGTAGCAGCAATAGATGCAGATATGATAAAGACAATATCCTCTGATATAGGTAAATTAAAACCTGCTAAAATAAGAAGAAAAAATGCAACAAAGTGTACATATGGTGCAAAATCAAAAAGTAGTTGGGTTAAAGAAGCCATTGTTTATTCTTAAATTTTGGATGTTAATCAACAATAAATGGTTCATATTTGAAGTAAATAGTTCCTTTTTTTATCCATAGGCGTATCTGCAATGCATTTTTACCATCATCTGATGAAATAGTGCCTAATTCTTCAACCAATCCAATAGCTTCTACAGGAAATTCGTAAAAAAACTTTTTTTCAGAAAATGGATCAGATAACAAAATAATTTTTGATTTATCATATTGATGTTTTTTTGGTGTTCCAATAAATGCTACATGCATCTCAAAAAAATTTATTTTTCGATCTTTATCAATAATGGTTGTTTGGCTTTTTTGTAATAACTCAAGTAATTTTTTTTGTTCTTCCATGATATAAAACCGTACTTTTTAGTAACTCTTTTAATACTATATATAATCATATCAAAAGATTTCTAAGTAACTATCCCCTATAAGTATTATTCTTGTCAATAATTATATCATTGTTATCATCATTCTACAACAAATCTTTGTTAATATAATAATTGTTAGTATAAATCATCAAAATAAAGTCTTGACAATTTATTTTACTATGATGTAATATTTATAAATAGCTATCTCAAGTAAAATAAAAATAAACAAAAAAAAATGAATTTAGTATATAATCATATTATCTCAAAACGGTGGTCAATATTGTATATTACCGTTGGAGTTTGTTTTGCATTACTGTTAATCCAGAAAATGTTATTTACCCTGTTATTCAATGAAAAAGAAATGCATTCGATAATACAAAATATATTTGAAAAAAATTTTAACAAGGCAATTCAATTTGATGATATTACTGTCACGTTAGGTGGCAATCTTAAATTAAAAAATATTAAAATAGCCCCTACCACGGATTTTAATGATAACTATAATTTAATCTCAAGTAAAAAAACAATTATTGACTTGAATTATTTTAAAGCAATTACAGGCAGAATTCACATAAACGGTATAAAATTTTATGATTCATCGATCACAATAGTTAAAAATTATGGTAAAAGTTATAAAGAAATATTTGATCACATTTCCACGAACGTAGCAACAAATGCTAAATACATAAGTTATGAAGATTTTTATATTAAAGCCATGGGAAATTGTATATATAATGAAAATTTTAGTAACGATAAATTAAAAATAAATATTGGTGATGTATGTATATCAATAAGTATGGATGATACAACATTCAGATATCATATTAAAGGTAAAGTAAAACCACTTGATGATAGACTTGATGAAGGGAAAATTAAATTTTCAGGGTATGTATATTTTTCAGATAAAATGAAATATCAATCTTCATCTCATGAAATATACATTAAAAAGTTAGATATGAGTATTGCAAACTATTTTATAAAAGATTATTCTGATTTATCACTTTCTATTAGAGGTTATTTTTATACGAATGCCATGATTAAACATGATAATACATATAGTATAAAAGGCTCAGTTGATTTTGACAATATTACCATTGAAAATACTGGTGTTTTGCCTCATTACATGATTGTTTCCAATGATAATGTGAGTATTAAAAGCAGTATGAAAATTAATAATGATTTATCGCATGTTATTATTGATTATGTAAGCTTTAATGACAACGAAATAGACATTAATGCTTCATTACAATTTTTAAAAGATAAATATTTTAACATCGCTGTTACTACCAATACTATTGATCTGGATGATATTGATTATCTTCAGATAATACCTGATGTTTATGGTGATGGGACATTTGCATTGGATATTCAATGTGATTATGATTTATCGCATAATGAAATGAGATCTTTTAAAATATATTGTGATGCTGAAGATATCGCAATCTTCAGTAAAACCAAAAACAATGCTATGACATATATTAAGGATTCATGGTTAAAAATTAATGGCGATATAAAGAAAATAAATATTAATGCCTGCGCTAAACATCAGAAATCAGATGTGATGTTACGATCAACTATTAATATTGAGAAGTGGGTTCCTTTTACCTCAACTGATGAAATTATGGTACAATCAAAAAGATTGAGTGCTGAATTGTTATCCAAACTTTTATTGAAAGGCATAAAAGAATTATACTCCAAAGCTGCAGAAGATTTGAGTATTGGCTATAACGAAATTTATTTCAGGCAAAAACCTTTGGGGAAATATCTATCAAACAATATAATCAATACAAAAATCAATGTAGATACATTGACATTTGAAAAGAATGCTCATCTGAAAAACATTAATATAGAGTTACTATCTAACAAAGGTTTGGTAACCACTCAATCATTCAATTGTGAGGGTTATTCCGCCAACTATAATTTTAGTGTTAATGCGTTCTGCAATAGTGATTATCCTACAATGACAATTTCATGTGCGGTAAATAATTTTGACTATGGTACATTTTTACGTGATACTGGTTTGAAAGATGCAACAGGTTTAATGAACATGAATTTGAATTATGGTGTATCGGGCTACCGTTTAAGTCATCTGTTGCAAAATGGGAACGGCAATTTTACATTGAATATAGCAAATAGCGTTTTAAATTCATCCATGATTCAAAGAAAAATTATAGAGTTAGCTAAAAGCTGTAATATAGTTGTTGAGGGAGGAGGGTGGCATTGTAATCGAATTGATGTTGCAATCAATCATACTGCAGACAGATTAATTTTGCAAAGTTTGTATATCGATACAGATAATGCTTCCGTGAGTGGGTATGGAAACTACTCAATTGAAAATGGCCTATCATTGCCATGTAATGCTACTTTTTATAAAAGAGACGGAAGAACAATTACCACTACTCATAGAGCATCATTTTCAATAAAAGGTGAGCTGTTACGTCCTTTTATTGTATCATCTTTTCCCTGTGGTAAAGAACAAATATTATTGTTTGATGTCAATTAATTCATATATCTTTACGGGGAGTTGCTTACCTTTAACACGTACTAAATCTAGTTCTCGTGCTATTATATAATCTTTCACTTGTTCATAGGTAAATTCGCTGATGATGATGTTGGTTTGATATTGTTTGTTTGTTCCTTCAAGGCGTGCCCCTAAATTGACGTTATCACCCATAAGGGTGTAATCCATTCGAGATGCCGATCCCATATTTCCTACAACCATTTCACCTGTGTTTATACCAATACCAATATGAAGGGCTGGTTTGTTCATCTGAATCCAGCGTTTATTCAATTGTTCAAGTACCTGTATCATTTCAACGGCACATTTACAAGCCATAAGTGCATGGTTGTCCTGTGGTATAGGCGCTCCCCAGAAAGCCATAATTTCATCACCAACATATTTATCAAGTGTGCCATCATATTTAAAAACCAGTTCTGTCATTGCCTGTAAATATTCATTAAGGTGTTCAACAAGCTCTTCTGGTGTCATTTTTTCTGAAATTGTAGTAAAACTTCGTATGTCAGAAAAAAGAACAGTGAGGAATTTTTTTTCACCACCTAATTTAAGATTTTCAGGATTTTTAAGAAGTTCATCAACAACTGATTTTGATACAAATTTTGAGAAGGTCTGTCGTATATATTTCTTTTCCTGCTGTTCGGTTAAAACTCTGTAAGCGATAATGATTGAAAATGTTGTACCAACCTGTATAATAGGAGATGCAAATATTGTTATGATATTAAACGCATCAAATAGTAAATATGAACCAATAATATATAACAGTGATAAACCTACAGTAAATAAGACAGAAATTATGATAGATACCCTGGTCAAAATAAATCCTAATAGTATGGCAATTGCAAACAATATAAGTATATTTTGGAAAGGTGTTAGCTTTACTATAAAGTCCTGATTAAGGATGGTATTTAATGCATTAGCATGATGCTCAATGCCAAAAAGATCGCCATAAGGAGATTTATGGATATCAGTTGAAATACCTGTTGACGAATATGCAGCTACCAAAATTATTTTATCCTGTAAAGAGGTATTGGTAATTATTCCATCTCGGCAGAAATAATAATAAGGATAATGGGTAAAACTTCCAGGACCTCCAATAAAGTTGATGTCCATGAAACCTTCCGCATCAATAGGGATTTTTATGCTGTTATCATGAGTTGTTTTCACCATTTTTTCTTTTGGTATGTTCGATAGTTTTATATATTGTCCTACTTTTATTTCTACATCTTTTTTTGATATGCCATAATAGTGCATTACCAGCAAGAGGTCAATAGATGGATAATACAGACCTTTATATTTAACAACCAGCGGAACCTTTCTATTAATATTATCAGAATCAGGTTTTATATTAGCAAAACCCAGACCAATTGCAGCTTGAGACAATAGAGGAGTTGGGGGAACAGCTTCTTCTACCCATGGCATGGAGTTGTCATTGGGATCAATTGTCATCGCGTAAATGTTCAACAGGTTCATTCTTTCTTCTATATCAGAGTATTTTACATCTACTTCTTCTGTTTCAAAGGGATAATCTAAAAAAACACAGTTTGCCTGTTTGATAGCTTTGGCAAATTCATCTTCATATGGTTTGTGATCTAAAAACATTATATCAAAAAATATAGCGACCGGATTGCCTGATGCAACGTATTGAGTAAATTTTGCATGATATAACCATGGGAATGGCCATTTAATTCCTTCATTGTCAAATTCACGTATTGTATTTTCATCAATTCCAAGGATGATTATATCATCACGTGAACGGGGATTTTTGCGGGTCATTTTGACTCCTTCCTGTAGCTTTATTGCTTTTTCAGAAGGATCACGCAAAAAGAAGCGAAAGTTTATTGATCCGTATTCAAGACCATCAAGAAGTTTGGTTTGTGCATAAAAAAATGAGATAATTAAAAATACTGCAATTGATAAGCCTAAACCAAGGAGGTAACTTTTATTAATTTGCATGTTATACTACCTTTGCTATGAAGTAACATTAAAGAAAGTGTCTCTATATAAGATAGTATATACGGGATTGCTGTAAATAATGCAAGTTTTTTATTATATTCTTGACAAAATATTTGGTAGATAAAGAAAACTAATTAAAAATGGATGAGAAATAAGATTATTCTTATCTATGCTATGAATATATGAGTGAAGTTATATCGATTTTTTAGCGGAGGCATCACATTGATAATCAAAGAGTATATTGCACAGATTGTTGATAAAGCTTTGCAAAAGGTATTACAGGCACATGACATATTACAACAACCATCGCTTTCAATCAAAATAGAATATCCAAAAGAAGAAAAATTTGGTGATTATGCTACGCCAATTGCATTAGAATGTGCCAGAATTTTAAAGACTTCACCGCTGCAAATAGGAGAACAGATAAAAGGATTTATTGATGAACAGCATATTTTTGAACGCATCGATGTGGTAAAACCTGGCTTTTTAAATATGTTTTTATCATTGCCATTTCTGGTTCAGCGTTTGCAGGCGATAGTTACTGCTAATGATGATTATGGTAGAAATAAAAAAGAATATCCGCGTAAGGTAAACATTGAATTTGTATCAGCTAATCCAACAGGTCCTTTAAATGTAGTTTCGGCACGTGCAGCAGCCGTTGGCGATACTCTGGCAAATTTGCTTGCAGCAAGTGGTGATACAGTGAACCGGGAATTTTATGTTAATGATTATGGCAATCAGGTATGGTGGCTGGGAAAATCAGTGTGGGTTCGTTACCAGCAAATGCTGGGAAAGGATGTGATATTCCCTGACGAAGGCTACCATGGTGAATATATTAAGGATATTGCAAAATATATACATGAAAATTTTTCGCATGAACTATCAAACATAAACGATGAAGAAAAGGCTGTGCAATTTTGTGCCCGCAAAGCTGTAGATTATAATATTGCATGGCAAAAGCAGGACCTTGAACGGTTTAATGTACATTTTGATACATGGTTTTACGAATCAACCTTGCATGAAAGTGGCAAGGTGCTGGATGTTTTTAACTATCTTGAGTCGCTTGGTGTTATTACCGATGACAATGGTAAAAAGGTTTTTGTTTCCACAAAGTTTGGTGATGATAAAGACAGGGTGGTTATTCGCGATGATGGCAGACCAACCTATTTAATGGCAGATATTGCCTACCACCGAACGAAGATTGAACGGGGATTTGATCTGATTATTGATATATGGGGTCCCGATCACCATGGCTATATTGCTCGTCTTGTTGGAGCGATGAAGGCAATGGGGTATGATGAAAATCAATTTAGAATATTAATATCACAGCAGGTTAATTTGCTAACCAACGGTGAAGCAGTAAAGATGTCAAAACGGTTGGGAACATTTTCAACAATGCACGATCTTATTGATGATATTGGTACAGATGTTGCACGATATTTTTTTGTAATGCGTTCAATGGACAGTCATCTGGACTTTGATATTGATTTAGCTAAACGTCAGAGCAGTGAAAATCCGGTCTTTTACCTGCAATACGCTCATGCCCGTATATGCTCAATATTCAGAGAAGCACAAAACAGAAATATCAACTATGATAAAATAATTGTTGATACTGCGCATTATAGTAATCCTGAAACCATAACATTATTAAAGCTGATGGCTCGTTTTCCAGAAGAAATATATGATGCCGCCAATAGTTATGAACCTCATCGAATCACCGTGTATTGTATGAGGCTTGCTCAAGCATACCATAAGTTTTATACTGAACACAGGGTTCTGTCAGATGACCATGATAGGACACAAAGCTATCTGATATTATGTGATGGAGTGCGTATCATTTTAAAAAATGCTCTTTCATTATTAGGGGTCTGTGCCCCTGAACGTATGTAATAAAAATAAAATAATTTATTGATTTTTTGTTATAACATTGGTTGAATTACACCAAACTAATCTATAGTAATAGAATAATTATAATGACAAAAGTTGCTTTGATTGCTACAGGCAGTGAATTGGTCAATGGCCGTATTCATGAAAGTAATAGTTACTATATTAGCAGGCAATTGTTTTCTATAGGGTTACCTGTTGTTGCTCATTATGTTGTGGGCGATGATAGTGCATCCTTGCGGTCAATTATTGAACATGCTATGTATAGTGCTGATATCGTCTTCATAACAGGTGGATTGGGTCCTACGGTTGATGATATAACCTGTGAAACTTTGCAGAGCATGTTTCATCTGAATTTGACTGTACACAAACCCTCAAAAGCAAGGATGGATTATTTCTTTAAAGCCACTGGCAAGTCTGCTCTTGATACCGATGTAAAGATGGTAACAGTACCGGAAAATGCTTATGTTTTTCCAAATGAGAATGGGCTTGCGCCTGGTTTTGCTATTGGGTATGACAATAAAGATATTATTGTACTGCCTGGAGTACCTCACGAGTTGCAGTCAATGATGATGAGTGTTATAGAATATTGTAAGAAAAAATATCAATTACAAAAAAAGGAAGAGCTTACCTTTAAAGTTATTATGATGCGTGAAGCGGAGGTTGATTCGGCTGTTAAAGAAATTGTAAATAAACAGGAAAATATTGATATTGCAATAACCTATGAATCAGGTACAACGACAGTTATACTGAGTCCTAAAAGTGGCAATGTATTACCTGCCGTTGATATTGTTGATGAAATAAAAAAAAGGTTTGGTTCAAAACTGATTTTTGGATATAATTCACTGGAAGAAAAAGTTGTACATTTATTGGCAAAAAATAAATTAAGAGTAGCTGTCGCCGAATCATGTACTGGAGGGCTTATATCCAAACGGATTACCGATATTCCAGGTGCATCCAGCATATTTGCAGGTGGTGTAATTGCCTATAGCAATGAAGCAAAGAAAACTCTATTGGGTGTTAAAGTAGATACATTGAATAGGTTTGGTGCTGTAAGCAGAGAAACAGCACTGGAAATGGCATGGGGAGTTAAACAAAGGTTTGCATCTGATTTTGGTATTGCAACAACGGGAATAGCCGGACCGGATGGTGGGACAAAGGAAAAACCGGTAGGTCTGGTATGTTTTGGTATAGCAGGTAGCGATACTTTTTCAACACAAATCCAGTTTAGTGGTAATAGGGAGCATGTCAGAACGTTAGCAGCCAATTATATTTTAAATAAACTGTTAACATTTGCGGGGATTGAATAAGAATGAAAAGACGGGTAATTGTACTTGTTATTTTACTGCACAGTATAGTGTGTTCACTGGCTTTTGCCCTTGAAAGCTCCCAACTGTTTGAACAGGGTATGGAAGCTTTCAGGATGGGGAATTATGGGTCTTCGGAGTTAATCTTCAGAAAAATTATTGATGCCAATGATTCATATAAGGATAGAGCATGGTATTATTTAGCATTATCGATTTTCTATCAGAAACAATATCGTTCTGCTATATTTGAGTTGAACCGATTTCTTCTTTTGTGTACAACCCCTGATTTATGTAATGAAGCCCGTTACTGGATTGCTGAATCATATTACTATTTAAATGATTATATAAAAGCCATTGAAGAGTATAACAGATTTATTACTCAAAATAAAAATAAGCAGCTTATTATAAATTCATATGATCGTATAGGTGAGATATATTTTAATCAAAAAAGGTATGATGAAGCCATAATTGAATGGAGAAAAGCATTAACATTAACCAGTAAAAAGTTTGAAGATAGTAACAGGGTGATAAAAATTGGTGAAGCTCTTTTTCTTAGTGAACGTTATTCAGAAGCACTGGATATTCTTGAACCATTAATTCATGCGGTGAATGATGCAACTATTTCATCAAAAGCACAGCTTATCGTTGGAAGGATTTATCAGATACAGGGTAAGCATTGGCAGGCAATTAAATATTTAAATGAAATTCCCGAATCAATGATTAAAATACCTGCTTTTTTAAGTGTACAGTATTTTAAAGCTTTATCATATATTGCACTGAATGATATCTATAATGCACGGTTAAATCTTAAATCGTATATTTTAATTTCTAATGAAGATTCACCCTATTATTATAATGCACGGTATGAATTAGGAAAAATATTGCTAAATACAAAGGATTTAGATGAAGGCATATCACTTTTAGCTGATGTGCAGGTAAACAGCAATGATATCGATTTGAGGAGCAGGGCTTCATTTGAATTAGGACAATTGTATTTAAAAAATAATACAATCGAAAAAGCAATTCCTTATCTTGAAAATGCTATTTCAATTAATGATCAGGAAAGTCAAAAGTACGTTATGATGACACTGAGCGAATTATATATCGCTACAGATCGCTATGATGATGCCAAACGTTTACTTGATTTTATGCTGGAAAAATATCCTTATGAAGAAAATAGGGATGAAATGCTCTATCTTGAAGCAAAAATATATATTTTGCAGGGAGATGTTGAAAAGTCACTTGAATATTTTGAGCTAATTAAAGAAGTTAATCCATTTTCAAAATATCTTGTTGAGCTTGATTATGCCCAGGCTGTTGATTTTTTTAAACGCGGTGATTATACCAGTGCAATTGCAAGCTGTAACAGATATTTAAATAATTATAAAGTTGATAACAGATATGAAGTTTTAATAATATTATCGAGATCATATATAAAAATTAATAATTTTAAAAAAGCAGTTGAGACAATAAACCAGTTAATAGCAAAGTTCCCCAAAAAAAACGGGTTGGACGAGATTTTATATGAGTTGTCGCTATCATTAAATGAGAAGGGGGTAAATGTTGAGAAATACTGGAACTTCATTATTAAAAATTACTATTCGTCTATTACTGCCGGTAAGATATATATAGAAAAAGGAGACGAAGCATATAAAAAGAAAAATTATCAGAGTGCTTCATATTTTTACTCACAATATCTATCAATAAAAGGAAGACCAAGAGAGCGTTCGGTTTTACTGTTTTATATCATTTCTTTATATGAGTTGAAACAGTACAACACAATAATTAAGACGCTGAAGGATAGTGAATATATAGCTGTTGATGATTATACAACAAAATTATTGATTAAATGGTTAGCAAAGAGTTATTATATGCTGAAGGATTACACCATTGCATTAAACACGTTTATGAAACTACCACTCATGGATTATAGTATGGATGATTTAGTTTTGATTTCTGATACAGCATTAAAGAATAATCAACCTGATATTGCTATTGAAACATTACAGTATATGGAGCAGGACAATCGGTATAATGAAGTTGCTTACAATATTGCTTTATACTATAAGAACAATGGCAATATTGATTTAGCAACCGAATATTTCAAAAAGGTCTTAATAAAGAAACACCATGGCATGGTGTTGAGCAATGCACAAATACAATTAGCTCAGATTTATTTAGAGCAGGAACAGTTTGATAATGCGCTAGAATTAGTAAAAAATATACAGGATAAAGAAAATATGATTATGCGTGATAGTATAGCATTCATAGCACATTATAAACTTGGGAATATAAATGAAGCTTTAAGCATTATTAACAATAAATTAAATGATATAAATATGACCGCTTTTGCAGATGAAATATTTACTTTGTTACTGCAACATTATTATAAACAGAATGATATAAAAAATTTAAAGATTATTTATTCATATAGCAGTAAACGAAAAAAACTTATTTCAGTTTCTAATTATTATTATGGTTTGATACATTATATTAATAATAATTATAATCAGGCTATTAATTATTTTACTATTGCTTCACGCTTTCAGGATGAATATGGTATATCTTCACGATATTATCTAGGGATCATTTATTTTGCGATACAAAAGAATTTTGTTACCGCAAAAAGAAATTTTGATCGCTATTTTGAAAAAGCTGAACAGGATGATATAAACTATTATAATGCTAAGATTTATGTATCAATGCTTCTTTTTGAAACAGGGAAAAAAGATGAGTCAAAGACTATTCTTTATGAGATAGTTAATAATGAGGGAAATATTCTTGCAAAAATAAAGGCAACTCATCTTATTAAACATTATGGTTTTTGATGTGTGTTCGATAATGATAGTATATGTATAATTTGCATGATTTGCGTTTCTACGAGGAATATATGAAACAATACACTTTCCATGTAGTTCATGGTCCAAACTTAAATATGCTTGGGACAAGAGAGCCTGGTATATATGGTGTTTTTACACTTGATGAAATCAATAATAAAATTATTGAATATGCAAAGTCGCATAATATAACCATACATTGTTTTCAGACAAACAGTGAAGGTGAAATTATAGATTATATTCAAAGAAATAAAAATTGTGATGGCATTATGATAAATCCAGGTGGGTATACGCATACATCCGTTGCAATTCGTGATTGTATAGCCGGATGTAATACACCGGTCATAGAGGTTCATCTATCAAATATACATGCACGGGAACATTTCCGAAAACATTCGTACATAGCACCTGTTTGCATTGGGCAGATATGCGGATTTGGTTATTACTCATATATATTGGGAATAGAAGCACTGGTATATTATCTAAACAATATTCAAAAATAATGTTAATAGTATGAACTATCTGTCCAGAATAAAAAAGATAAGAAACAAATTAAAAAACAATGACTGTTTTCCTTATCTGGTAAGTAGTCTTATCAATATCAAATACTGCACTGGATTTGATGGGAGTTACGGATATTTAATTTTTTTTCCTGATGAAACTGTTTTTATATCTGATTCGAGATATGAAGAATATGCTATTTCGATTTTGCCTCAAAACGTGCGCTTTGTGTTACAGGAAAAAGATATAAATCAAACACTATCGGCATTGTTAAAAAAGAAAAGCGTTAAAAAGCTCTTTTTGGAAGAACATGCTATTTCTTTATCGCAATATAAGGCAATGAAAGAACATTGCAGAGGGATTGCACTAGAATATGGTGGAGATAGTATCAATGAATTGCGTGTTATAAAAGAAGAGGAAGAGATTGAAATTATAAAGCAAGCTGCAAAACTTACTGATTTATGTTTTAATCATATTTTAAATATACTTAAACCTGGAATTACTGAATGGGATGTTGCAACAGAAATAGAATATTTTTATAAAAAAAATGGTTGTTTAGGAACATCATTTGCAACTATTGTAGCATCTGGTAATGGTTCTTCAATGCCTCATTATAAGACTGATGTAAAAATAATTAAAGAAGGTGATCCCGTCCTTATTGATATGGGATGTATTTACAATGGATATTGTTCTGATATTACACGGACGGTTTTTGTTCATAGTGCTTCAGAAGATATAAAAAATATTTACGTAATAGTAAAAAAAGCTCAAGAGAATGCCATTGCAGCAGTAAAACCAGGAATGACTACAAATAAACTTGACAGTATTGCACGGGATTTTATAGCTGCTCATGGATATGCAGATAAGTTTGGGCATTCACTTGGTCATGGAGTAGGAATGGATGTTCATGAGATTCCGGCCATTAAGCAAAATGGCATGATCAAATTAAAAAAGGGGATGGTGATAACCATCGAGCCTGGTATCTATTTACCAAAACGTGGTGGAGTACGTATTGAAGACATGGTTTTAATAACAAACAATGGATATGAGGTATTAACAAAGAGCCCAAAAGATATAATAGTTCTTTAATATGGTGCATAGCAGTGTTTTGTATAATTATTTTTTGTGGTAAAAAGCATACGCAAATGTAAACATAGTGAATGAGTTGTTGATGGGCGGGAATAAGGGATGAAAATATTTGTTGGCAGTCATACTGAATCATATCATGGACTGATTTCAGGATATAACGATACCTATTGGGATTCCTGAACAGGTCCGGAATGACATTGAGGTGTAATTCTATTTTCGGAGGAGTTGTAATGATAACAAGTAATGATTTACGAAACGGAACAGTAATCAAAGTTGATGGTGATTTATATTCTGTTGTTGATTATCAGCATGTAAAATTGGGTCGTGGCGGTGCGTTTGTACAAACAAAGTTGAAATCCATTACAAAAGGTACTATTGTTGATAAGAAGTTTAAAGGTGGCGAAAAGGTTGAAGATGTAAGAATAGAGAAAAAGACTTTACAGTTTTTATATGATGAAGGTGATGCGCTGATTTTTATGGACACGGAAACATATGATCAGTTAAGTATTGATAAAAAGAAGGCAGGGAACCTGCTTAATTATATTAAAGAAGGAGATAATGTTGAAGCAACGATGCATAATGATGCCATATTGTCAATTGAACCGCCAATATTTGTAGTTTTAAAAGTGACTTATGCTGAACCCGGGGTAAAAGGTGATACTGCAACCAATGTGTTGAAACCGATAACTGTTGAGACAGGGGCAACTATACAGGTTCCAATATTTGTAAATGAAGGCGATACTATTAAAGTTGATACACGAAAAGGTGAGTACGTGGAAAGGGTTAAAAGATAACTATTGTAGCATAAATAGTTATACTCTATAAAAATTTATTATTAAGAACTACAATGTGAAATCAAATATAATAACGAAAGAAGCATATAAAGCATTTAAAAAAGGGGAAACTTCCGTTGTTATACAACTATTAGAAAAAAATATTGCTATCTCAAATGATCCCTATGATTTTTTTTTGCTTGTAATAGCATATCTATTAACAGATAAACTGGTGCAAGCCGAAGCAACATTACGGAAAGCACTCCGACAACATCAAAACTATATTCCTCTTTTAGAGATTAAGGCATTTCTTATATTGAAAGCTGCAAAAACAAAAGATGATGCCTGTAGCGGATATGTAGATATCATTAAACTATCGCCCAACAATAAAAAAATTACAAAGATTATTAAAACCGTACATGAAACTGATAATTTTGAAAAATTTCAAAAGCAAGCTAGGATTAAAGATTTTATCACCATACAACCACCAAAAAAACATGCAATGCACAAACACCAGCATTCTGGGCGTGCAAGATTTCCAGTAATGAAATGTGTACTGCTTTTTAGCATTATAGCTATAATCATTGCAGGAATTATTTTTTTCTCATCACCGCTGGCAAAACTTATAACCCAAAAAATTTCGTTACTTTTTACTGAAACACGGTCAGATATACATGAACTATCAAACATAACACTTGATGGTATGCATTATGATGTTATAGATACCATACAAAAATTTAAAACACCTGAATTTTATACTTCCGGAGAAGAGTGTATACGTGATTTTAATCATGCTAAGTGGCTGATCAAAGAAGGTAAAGAAAATGACGCAATGATTATTCTGAATAAAATAGATGCAAGTAATGTTCAGATGAAGGTTAAACAACGTGTTGCATTTTTAAAGGATTTCATCATTAGAAATAGAGAAAGGACAGTTTCAGGTTACTTGTATAATGATGTTATAAAGAAACCGTATCTATATAAGGGGATAAATGTTAAATGGCGTGGTAAAGTAGCAAATTATAAAAAACAAGGCAGGAATCATACATTTCAATTATTAATAAATTATGAAAATGACAGATTTGATGGTGTGGTTGAAGTTTTTTCATCTACTGCTGATAACAGTATAACCAATGGCACAATAGCTAATGTTGAAGGAATTATTACCAATATAGTTGCTCAGAAAATTATAGTACTACATGCGTTAAATATTGAAATTGTCCGTTAACAGTTGTATATCGTATAGTGTATTCATAAGGAAGAAATATGGAAGTTATTTTAAAAGAATGTAAAACCTATAAGGATGATATTGTTACAAAACAAATTACCAGTGCATTGAATGCATTGCATTTTGATTTTTCACGGTTTTATAATGCAAAGGTTGCTATCAAGCCAAATCTTTTAACATCAACTGCACCTGAAGCAGCAGTTGTTACGCATCCTTTATTTTTCAGGGCGATAGTTCATGTTATTAAGCAACACGGTGGAATACCCATCCTTGTTGAGTCACCAGCCGTACATTCATTGCAGCGTGTGATGAAAAAAGCAGGTTATGACGCGATAGTTGCTGATGAGGAGATTCAGGTTGCTGATACTTCAGATTATATTATCATACATAATGAAAATGCACGGCATTTTAAATATTTTGAAGTTCCAAAAATATTTACAGAATGTGATATCATCATCAATCTTCCCAAATTTAAGACTCATGCGTTAACCTATATTACATGCGCTGTGAAAAATCTTTTTGGAACAATCCATGGTATGAAAAAATCCCAATGGCATATTAAGGCAAAAACAAAATCCGAATTTTCCGAGATGTTGTTGGATTTATATGAAGCATATATTACTGATAGTTCATTGCCAAAAACTATCATACATATTGTTGATGCAATTACCATTCTGGAAGGAGATGGTCCGGGGCTTAAAGGTAACCCAAAATTTATGGGAATCATTGGAGCATCATATAATGCTATAGCCGTTGATTATGCACTTTCAAAGATTGCTGGTTTTACTATTGATGAAATTCCTACCATTACAATGGGTATGAAGAGGAATATATGTGCTGTGAGTGATGCAATTACCATAGTCAAAGATGCAGCTATTGAAAATAACTACAACTGCATACCTCCAAAAGAATCAGGTTCACAATCAATACTATCTATCTCAATTGTAAATAGATTATTGAAAAATTTGATTATTGCTAAGCCATTACCTGATGATAATAAATGCACTCTGTGTTATCAATGTAAACAGATATGCCCTGCTAAAGCAATCAGTATTGCAAAAGATGGAGAAACAATTCCCAATTATAATTATTCAAAATGCATACGATGCTATTGTTGTATGGAGATATGTCCTGAGTCGGCAATATCATTGTCACAACCATGGTTACAAAAATTGATGAGGTAAAATAGTATTATGAAAAATAAATACACATTAAAAAAAATAGTTATAATTGAATTCATTGTCTTTTTGTTACTGGTTATGTTTTTTTGGTTTGAAGAGATACTTGATTTGCCATATATTATTTTTAATGAAGAGCCCACGCCAATAAATTTTGTGGAATGCTTAATGGAAACGGTTGTTATAACAATACTTTTTGGCATTTTATTATATGAAACAATAAAAATTAATCTTTCAATGGGAAAGTTAGAGTCATATATCTATGTATGTGCTCGTTGTCACAAAATTTTTATTAATGGTGAATGGATTTCACTGGACAAATATTTTAATGAATATGCAAACAAAAAAACATCGCATGGATTATGTGATGTTTGTAAAAGAAATTACACTAAAGAAGATTAGCGGAGGAGGGACTCGAACCCCCCACACCACGGATATGAGCCGTGTGCTCTAACCTACTGAGCTACTCCGCCTTATTAGCGCGGGCAGGATTTGAACCTGCGACCTTTGGGTTATGAGCCCAACGAGCTACCAGCTGCTCCACCGCGCGGTCATTTAACATGATGTGACAATCTATTTATAATATACATTGTAGTCAATCATTTTTCAAATTCTTTATTAAACCTTATACTTTATTATTAATTTTTATTAAATTTTTTTTGAATGTTGCAATATTATTGTTGAAATTTTTGAAGGTGATATAATACTGACAATGTTCTGTTTGAGCAGAGGGGGTGATATTATTTTTAGCTAAAATCTGAAGAAGATTTTAGCATATCATGTAAGGTAAAGCGCAAAGAACCCAAAGGAACACAATCCCCAGGGTGGCGAATTTAAGTTAACCTTAAAAACCATTCTTAATGCATACACTCACCGTAGTGTAGGTGATTTTATAATTATGAGGTGGTTGCCCATGGAGGGTTTAGGTACACACATTATTGCGGAGCTCTTCAACTGCAACGCGTTCCACATCAACAATTTGAAAAAGGTTGAGGAGGTATTGACGGCCGCAGCCGAACTCTCTAAAGCCACTATCATCCAACCATTTTTTCATAAGTTTTCTCCTTACGGTATTAGCGGAGTAATCGTCATAGCCGAGTCGCATATCACAATCCACACATGGCCGGAGTATGGGTATGCTGCTGTTGACGTCTTCACCTGCGGAGATCATGACTATAAAAATGCTATCGATTATATCACTGAAAAACTGGAAGCAGATCGCTGTGTTCTGTATGAGATGCGTAGAGGTGTGATGAACGATAGTAAGGTTAAATGTATTCCAGTAATTCGGGAGGTAGAAAATGTTAACTACATTGAATAGCGAGATTCAAATAAAAATTCCGACCAATAATCAATTTGAACAATTAGGTGCATGGGGATTATATTGTAGTGTCGATATCCATAAATGTGATCCGCATATTATTCGTGATGCGGAGATGATACGGCAGTATGCTATTCAGTTATGTAACCTTATTGAAATGAAACGATTTGGAGAAACTCAAGTTGTTAATTTTGGTGAAGATGAGCGTGTTGCTGGATTTTCAATGGTACAGCTTATAGAAACATCAATGATATCAGGACACTTTGCAAATCTTACCAATACAGCTTATATTGATATATTTAGCTGTAAATATTACGATCCTGAAATAGCTGCTCAGTTTTCACTAAGTTATTTCAAAGGTAGTGACTATACATTGAATGTAGCATTGAGAAAGTAACATAGATGATAAAAAGGTGGATGGATTTCCATCCACCAACCTTTAAATAAAATAAACTATTAATAATTGTAAGTGATTCAGTACCTTTCCATATGTTAAATAATTGTAAAGGAAGTTGCAATGTATGTTTATAAACCATAGTAATGTGACACTGTACCAGTATAAGGTATTGGTAAGTAATTTTTTTACGAAACTATTCTATTTTAGGAAAGAATCTTTACCAAACAGTTGCAATGATTTTTAAATGTCATTTTTACACTTAGCTGGATGCATATACTATTATTGAAAATGGAGGTAATTCATGCCTTTTGAATCAAATGTTTGGATTGATGAAATATATGAAGTAGAAAGTGGAAGAACTATGAAATTAAAGGTTATTGATAAATTAGTAACCTATGATTCAAAATTTCAAAAGATTGAAATATATGAAACAAAAGCATTTGGGAGGTTGTTGGTGCTTGATGGAGTATTCATGACAACCGAACTTGATGAGATGGGTTATCATGAAATGATAGCCCATGTTCCCATGTGTGTACATCCAGCTCCTAAACGTGTTCTTGTGATAGGTGGTGGAGATGGTGGTACATTGCGAGAAGTATTAAAGCATAAAGAAGTAGAAAAAGCTGATATATGCGAAATTGATGGTGATGTTATCAGATTGTGCAAAGAATATATGCCTGCTTTATCCTGTTCATTTGATGATCCAAGGGTTACCGTTTATACTGAAGATGGTGCAAAATTCATTGCAGAAAGAAAAAATGCTTATGATATAATTCTTGTAGATTCATCCGACCCAATAGGTCCAGCAGCAGTGTTATTTTCAGAACAATTTTATAAAAATGTAAGCCAATGTTTGGATTCAGATGGTATTGCATCCACTCAATCTGAATCAATATTTTATCACAGCAATATCATTGTGACCTTAGCAAACTATAATAAAAAATATTTTAAGGTGCCATCATACTATTACACCATGGTTCCAACTTATCCAAGCGGTATGATTGGTTTTTCATTTTGTTCAAAGAAATATCACCCGCTCAATGATTTT
>Ga0208940_1000246_pt1 | contig 72375 bp, 50 predicted proteins | sample AD_JPNNA6_MetaG_FD_184445 | JGI IMG/M metagenome (GOLD analysis project Ga0208940, IMG submission 184445) | Active sludge microbial communities of municipal wastewater-treating anaerobic digesters from Japan - AD_JPNNA6_MetaG (SPAdes) (version 2) | ecosystem: Engineered > Bioreactor > Anaerobic... | reverse complement strand
AGGGCGGGATTCCCTAAAGTCATCCGATGAGTATCAACCGATAAGTGGGAAAGTATGCTGAAATTAACCGATTAATCAATAAATAACGCTATGATCAAAAGAACTCTTTATTTTGGAAATCCGGTTTATCTTTCATTAAAAAATGAACAATTGGTTATTCAATTGCCGGAAGTTGAAAAAAACGACAGCTTGTCTGAAAGTTTTAAACGAGATGCAGTAAAAACAATCCCTATTGAAGATGTGGGAGTTATTGTGCTGGATAATAAACGAATAACAATAACGCAGGGACTTTTGGAAAAACTGCTCAACTTTAATGTAGCTGTTGTAAGTTGCGACAGCAGCCATTTACCTATCGGACTTATGCTGCCCATGGTAGGCAACCACACACAAACCGAAAGATACAGAAAGCAAATTGCTGTTTCTCTACCTCTAAAAAAACAGCTCTGGCAACAAACCATTCAGGCAAAAATCCTAAATCAGGCTAAGTTGCTTGAAAGTTTACACCAATGTGAGGTAGGGAACATGCGTAAATGGGCAACTGTTGTACGTAGTGGCGACCCTGATAATTACGAAGCACGGGCAGCAGTATATTATTAGGATAATCTTTTTCAGTCAATAGTGGGATTTACACGGGAAAGGGAGGGCAGTACTCCAAACAATCTACTGAACTACGGATATGCTATTTTACGTGCTATTATTGCTCGCTCTTTGGTTGCCAGCGGACTTTTACCCAGTATAGGAATCCACCATCGGAATAAATACAATGCCTATTGCTTAGCCGATGATATCATGGAGCCTTACCGGCCTTTTGTAGATAAATTAGTGTACGAAACATATCAGGAAAGTCCAGATACAACGGAGCTTACTACCGAATTGAAAGCTCAACTGTTAAGCATTCCGGTTTTAGACGTAAAAATTGATGGAAGCCGAAGCCCCTTAATGATTGCTGCCGGTTTAACCACTGCTTCGCTGTATAAATGTTTCTCAGGAGAAAGCAGAAGAATTAAATATCCTTATTTTGTTGACTAATGCAACGTTTAAGCGAATACCGGATTATGTGGGTATTAGTATTCTTCGACCTGCCGACCGAGACAAAAAAAGATCGAAAAGCACATGCACTTTTTCGAAAGCGATTAATCGGAAATGGATTTACCATGTTTCAGTTTTCAATTTACCTAAGGCATTGCCCGAGTCGTGAAAATGCGGAGGTGCATATTAAAAGAGTAAAAAATATGTTACCCGAAAAAGGGCATGTAGGTATTCTTTGCATAACCGATAAACAATTCGGAAATATGGAACTGTTTAAAGGTAAGAAACCGGATAAACCACAAATGGCATCCCAACAGCTTGAACTTTTTTAAAATAATAAATCCTGCCTAAAAGGGCAGGATTTATTATTGTTGAACAACTTTTTTTATTTCTAAGATGCCTTGCAACAACCTATTAATGTGTGCATTATACACATCCTGTTGTTCACGACATCAAAGATCGAAAATTTTGAAAGCAAATCACAACTATTCCGTCAGGATCAGTAGCGAAGGCTTGTTGTTCACGACATCAAAGATCGAAAATTTTGAAAGCAAATCACAACTTAGCTAAAATTTCGTAATCAAAAACATAGGTTGTTCACGACATCAAAGATCGAAAATTTTGAAAGCAAATCACAACAGCTATTGACCGCTTCCATTTGAAAGAAAAGTTGTTCACGACATCAAAGATCGAAAATTTTGAAAGCAAATCACAACACTCCGGTGGTTCCGTATTGCCTGCGATGAGTTGTTCACGACATCAAAGATCGAAAATTTTGAAAGCAAATCACAACCGACGGACAAGGAGGCTTAAAAGTGGGATGGTTGTTCACGACATCAAAGATCGAAAATTTTGAAAGCAAATCACAACACTATAGATGATAACGCGCTTTATTCGCGGTTGTTCACGACATCAAAGATCGAAAATTTTGAAAGCAAATCACAACATGATAAACGTGCTGAACATGTACGAAAGAGTTGTTCACGACATCAAAGATCGAAAATTTTGAAAGCAAATCACAACTTGAACATTACAGACGCCGTGAGGCTCTGTGTTGTTCACGACATCAAAGATCGAAAATTTTGAAAGCAAATCACAACCTTTTCTCATTTCAACAACTAAAAAAAGATGTTGTTCACGACATCAAAGATCGAAAATTTTGAAAGCAAATCGGAATTAGCAATTAGCAATTGGCAATTGGCTATTGAGTTGTTCGAGGTGGCAAAGATAGAAAAATTTTGACAAGTAAGAACACCATACACACATTATGAACCAATTACTTTTTATTCTTTATGGCTTGAAGGTTTTAGAATTATTATCCAGTAAATTCCGAAACTTTTACTCCCATGTCGAAGCAGTCTATATGCAGCCAAGAAACGTTTTTCTCTATTCTGACGTTGTAAGGTATTAAGTGTTGTTTTTTTCTAATCAGATTTCTTGCTTTAGCCGCTGTCATGCCTGCAATTGGTTATTCAATTGCCGGAAGTTGAACAACAGAGCTTGATACTCATCGGATGACTTAAAGTCATCCGATGAGTATCAACCGATAAGTGGGAAAGTACGCTGAAATTAACCGATTAATCAATAAATAACGCTATGATCAAAAGAACTCTTTATTCCATTTTCTCTCTGTTTACTGCCACTGCTGGAGCCGAAAAAGAAGGTAGTAACTGTGCTCACAATTCCTATAAAAATATCTATTGTCATATAGTTTGTTTAGGACATCAAAGATAGAAAATTTTGATTATTGACGTAAATAAATTGCTTAAAGATGGAATAAATGAAAGTTTCCCGAAGTTATAAATAATATCTTTGAAAGTAAAGTTATTAATCGCAGAATTGGTATTGATAAAATAGAAAAGCCTAAATCTAAAACGAGTTATGAAAACTTTAAAGCTAATTAATTGTTAAAATCATACTAACCTTTTTACTGTTAATAAGATGGATGAAGAGACTTCAAAAAAACATCTGTGGATGAAATCAGGACTTTTTCGTTATATCCCTTTTGCCAATGTTGTTGGGATCATGTTAGGGGGTATCGGTGGATATATTTACTATTTAAAGGTAGTATGCGTTACAGGTGGCTGCCCTCTCACTTCAAATCCTATTATCACAATAGTTTGGGGGGGCGCTTTAGGCTATCTTTTTTCTGATCTCTTCAGAAAACGCAAGTCAAAAAAGGAGTAATCCTTTAGAGCGCTAAGAGCCTTTATTCACTGATCATCTCCCGTTGTTTCTTACTTAACTTGTTTACAACCAAATCATAGGAGTGATCAATCATCTCCATGATTAGTCTATTGCTTATACTTCCGTTAAGTGTTACTGTGTTCCAATGTGTTTTGTTCATGTGGTATCCAGGAGAAATTGCTACATATTGTTCACGTAGCTCCACAGCCCATTCGGGGTTGCACTTCAGGTTGATGGTTGGTGTTATTGCATCAAGCGGCAAAAATGCGAATATTTTTCCGGCTACCTTAAAAGTTAAAGTAACGTCATCAAAAGGAGTGCTTTCAGTTACACCTTTCTTAACCAGACAATAGTCTCTAATATCTTCAATGTTCATTATTCGTTCCTTAGGTTCCGATCACTCTTTTGTTAGTATGGCTGCAAACCCTCCGCCTGCGGCTAAATGGATTTTCATTTTTGTGTTGTTGTTCACTTTTTTTACTTCGTAACGATAGTCTTCTGCATGGCGGTCGGCGTTAATACCGTCGCTCATTATTTCCATGTTGTACTCGCCATCGGGCAAAAAGTCGAGAACTATATCTAAGTTGCGAGAAAAATGGTTTGTCATAGCCGCGATGTACCAGTTGTTACCACTTCGTCTTGCTGACAGGATAAATTCAGAAACCGAAGCATCGAGAACAATTGTTTGATCCCATATAGTTGGAATTTTGGAAAGGAAAGCCGGTATCTCCGGCTCGTTAAGATACTCCGAAGGAGAGTCGCAGAGCATCTGAAGCGGGCTTTCGTAAATTATATACATGGCAAGTTGGTGGCAACGCGTGCCAAGGCTCATAGGGCGTTCGAAGCTTGGGGCAAAATTTTTTCTGTTGGCGTTACGCATGGCGCCCGGGGTATAATCCATCGGGCCTGCAACCATACGAGTGAAGGGCAAGGTGAGGTTATGTTCCGGCGTAATCTGAGCGCTCCATTTATGATTTTCGTTGCCCTTGACTCCTTCAAATGTTAGCACATTTGGATAGGTGCGTTGCAAACCGTTTGGCTTGAAACAGCCATGAAAATCTACTATGAGTCTATTCTTTGCTGCAACTTTTGCAATCTCCTCAAATATGTTTACCATTTGCTGGTCGGCGCGTTGCATAAAGTCAACCTTTATCCCCGCGACACCCCACGTTGCATACGTACTGAGTATCTCTTCCAAATTGCTTAGTAGCGGCTTCCAAAGTACCCAAAGGATAACGCCTACACCTTTTGATTTCCCGTAATCAATGATTTCATGGAGATTTATATCGGGGTTAGAGGTGAGAATTTCAGTGGTTGATTGGCTCCATCCTTCATCCAGAATAATGTATTCAAGGTTATATTTCGAGGCAAAATCAATATAATATTTATAGGTGGGTGTGTTTAGCCCCGATTTGAAATCCACTTTTCGCAGGTTGTTGGCGTTGTACCAGTCCCAAGCTACTTTGCCGGGCTTAATCCAATCGGTTTCGTCAATAGCTTGTGGTGATGACAGTTGATAAACCAATTGATTAGATGCTAACTTACGATCGTCATTGGTGATTGTAAAGATGCGCCAGGGGAGACTGCGTTTACCATTGGTCTTTGCGATATAATCAGCCTCTTTTAATATGATTTCGTTCCTGTCGGGCGAGTGCTTTGGGTTGGCTTCGCTTTGTAAAATGTATTTTGGAAATATTGCATTTAATTGATAATTTCCTTTGGTAGCCAAAAACAATGCAGGATAATCATGCTGATCGGCTTCGGATATCCATATTCTGACCTTTTCTGGCGTGCTTGCCAGTAGAGGAAGCGCGTGAAATTGACCGGATGGAATTGTATCCAGACGCTGGTAAGTAAATAGCTGCTCGAAATGGGATAAGAATGAACTCTCAGCCGAAAACCAGCAGTGCGTTTGTGCGGGAAATTCAATGCTCAGAATCTCATTTTTAATTTCTACGTCATCTTTAAAATCGGTTGAAAACCGATAAGCTAATCCATCATCGTAAACCCTGAAAACAAGATGGTTGCCATTGCTAAGATAGAGTGTCAGCTCATTGTAATAATCCTCAATTTCCGCCGATTTCACCGGAACCGTTACCCGTAAAGTTTTCTTATGTTGCTGGATAGTATGGTTTACAACCGTTGTGGTTTCATCAAAGAGTTTTCCTTGATTCGTCTCTAAGTTTATATTAACATTTGGTATGGTTGTATGACCGTTGTATGTAACCGACCAGCTTATGTTTTTATCAGTGTCAGCGGTTAACGTCAATGAGCCGTCAGGCGATAAAACCTTGAACGGTTGGGCACAAAGTGAGATGCTGAAAATAAATAAGAATGAAAGCAGAGGTAGATGTTTCATCAAATGATAAATTAAGATTGAACGACAAAGATAACAGAACTGCCTTTTCCTGCTCTAAATTTGAAGATACTGAGCAGGTTGTTGCAAAATAAGGGTTAATACAGCCATTTGACAAGCTTTGTGTTTCGATTTTCACTACATTTAAGCCATTTAATTCGGCTTATTTAAAATCAATAAAAATTTAATAATCTTGTAATTATAGATGTTTTTCCTGTTATTTTTGTTGATAATAAGTTTGTGATTTATAATATCAAAAAGATGAAAAAAATCCTGCTTTTTCTTATTCCTCCTCCTCAATGGCGAATGGCAGCTACTATTGTTTTGGGGATCATAGTCGGTCTTGCTTTTTTTATTTTTCATATTAGTAAAGCAACTTCATATCTATCCGACAAACCCGAAACCTGTATTAACTGCCATGTGATGTATCCTCAGTACGCTTCTTGGAAAAATAGTAGTCATCATGCAGTAACTAATTGTACCGATTGCCATGTGCCTAACCATAATATTTTTCTAAAATATTATTTTAAAGCGAGCGATGGGGCTCGACATGCCACAATTTTTACGGCGCGTGCTGAGCCACAGGTGATTAGTATAAAACAGGCTGGAGCTAATGCGGTGCAGCAAAATTGTAAGCGTTGCCACATGGATTTGGTTGAAATGACATCCTTGGTTGAGCATACCTATAAATCGGCACATGCAGGTGATGGAAAGCTGTGTTGGGATTGTCATCGTGAAGTGCCTCACGGATCGGTGCGTAGCCTTTCATCAGCTCCCTTTTCGTTAGTGCCAAGGTTGCCTTCCATTACTCCTGATTGGCTATCAGCTTCTTTAAAACAGAATAATAAATAGTAAATAAAATTTATATCAATGACAAAAGAAACATCATCTCAAAAGAAACCTTGGGTAAATTGGGCAATATTCCTTGTTACCGTAGTTATTGTTTTTCTTATAGGGCTTTTTGCCTCATCAATTATTGAACGTCGTAGCGAATCGCAGCTCTATTTCCAGATGGTAAGCGAAATCCCTGATTGGGAGCCACGCAACGAAGTGTGGGGTCAGAATTTTCCCCGCGAATATGAGTCCTATGTTATAACTTCCGACACAAGTTTTAAGAGTAAACATTTCGGATCCGTTACAATAGATTACCTTGATAAATATCCTGAATTAGTGGTTATGTGGGCTGGATATGCATTTGCGAGAGATTATAAACAGGGCAGAGGGCATTATTATGCTATTGATGATATAAGGCTTACATTGCGGACGATACAGCCACAGCCGGGAACATGCTGGGCATGTAAAAGCACTGATGTGCCTCGTGTGATGAATGAAATCGGCATTGCTGAGTTTTATAAAAAACCTTGGATAGAATTAGGGGCGCAGATAGTGAATCATATCGGTTGTCAGGACTGCCATGATCCAAAAACGATGAATCTACGCATCACCCGCCCTGGGTTGATAGAAGCTTTTGAGCGGCAAGGGAGAAACATAAACGATGCCACACATCAGGAGATGCGCTCGTTAGTTTGTGCACAGTGCCACGTGGAGTATTATTTCAAAGGAGAAGGAAGGTACCTTACTTTTCCTTGGGATAAAGGCTATGGCGCTGATGAAATGGAGGCTTATTTTGACGAAAATGCGTTTGCCGATTGGGAACATGCTTTAAGTAAAGCCCCAATGCTGAAAGCTCAGCATCCTGATTACGAGCTTTATATGACCGGCGTTCATGCCGATCGAGGCGTTTCATGTGCCGACTGCCATATGCCGTATCAGCGTGAGGGAGGTTTGAAATTTACAAATCATCATATGGGAAGCCCGTTGAATAATATTTCCGGATCGTGCCAAGTATGTCACCGTGAGAGTGAAGAGAAGTTACGGCAAAATGTATATGATCGTCAGGATAAAGTTGCCGAGCTGCGCCGTGTTGTCGAGAAAAACTTAGCAAGAGTCCATATTGAAGCTAAAACAGCATGGGATGCCGGCGCCACAAATGAAGAGATGACTCCAGTGCTGCAATTAATACGTCAGGCACAATGGCGCTGGGATTGGGTGGCAGCAGCAAATGGAATGGGAATCCACTCACCGGTGGAGGCATTACGGGTGTTAGGCGTTTCAATTCAAAAATCGCAAGAAGCGAGAGTGTTACTTGCAGAAATCCTGACAAAACACAATATCCCAATTCCTATTACATTGCCCGATATTAGCACAAAAGATAAAGCCCAGCAATATATCAATCTGCCAATGGATGATCTAAGGATAGAAAAGAAAAAGTTTTTCGAAGAAGTGGTGCCTGAATGGATAAAAGAGGCAAACGAACGCGAAAGTAAATTTCAAGAGAAAAGAATAAAAATATCGGAAAGTTAAACCCGGACTGATCATTAGAAAACTCTTTTAGGCTGATTTTTTTTTGACGTTACCGTTAAAAAAAAGAAGATAATTTTAACCCGCGAAAAGTTTTTGATAAAACCAAATGCAGGTATGGTGTCCTGCATTTCATCACGATCGGGAGCAAAGTCAACGTAGTCGGTTATACGCTTATGTTTCGTTTGTGGCAAACTATCCCAGATACGTGAATAAAGGATTTTTTTCAGCTAATGTCATAGAGCGGCTGAGCATCGTTCGGGCTGCATCTATTTTTTACTTATTTGTTTATAAACTTTCTGAATAAGATCAAAATCGAAGGGCATAGTATTAAATATTAATGTTGCGCTGTAAAAAGGTTCATAATTAATGATTTAAAGGGTGTAAAAAAATGTTAAACCGATTATTAATGCCTGATAAGTCATTCTGTTTCTATTGATTTATCTGCAAAAAAGATTTTACACATTCTTTTTTTGGTTTATTTTTGTCCGAAAAACTGAATATTTATCAATAAACACCAAATAAAATTCAAATGAAAAGAGCTTATATTTATGTTATCGCAGCGTTTATGATTGCATTTCAAGGTTGTCAGCAGCCGGTAAGCGTAAAATATCCGGAAACTAAAAAGGTTGATGTAAAAGACGATTATCACGGAACTATCATTGAGGATCCTTACCGCTGGCTTGAGGATGATAAATCCGAAGAGACCGCCAAATGGGTTGAGGAACAGAACAAAGTTACCTTTGGATACCTCGAACAGATCCCTTTTAGAGAAAAAATTAAAAATCGGCTTACGGAGCTATGGGACTATCCCAAATATAGCGTAACATTTAAAAAAGGAGATCGCTATTTTTATTTTAAAAATGAAGGGATGCAAAATCAAAGTGTGTTGTACGTTCAGGAAAGCCTGGATGCCGAGCCAAGATTGTTGCTTGACCCAAATACTCTTTCTGAGGATGGTACTGTAGCGCTGTCGAATTATAGTGTGTCAAAAGATGGAAAATATTTAGCCTACGGAATTTCGAGAGGAGGATCGGACTGGAATGAGATTTTTGTAATGGAGATTGAAAGTGAAAAAAAACTTGATGATCACCTTAAATGGATCAAATTTTCGGGTATCTCGTGGAAGGGTGACGGTTTTTATTATAGCCGTTACGACGAGCCTACAGGTAGCGAGCTGTCGTCGAAAAATGAGTTTCACAAAGTTTTTTACCATGAAATAAATACTCCGCAGGATCAGGATATTTTGGTTTTTGAAAATAAAGATTTCCCTTTACGCAATTTTGGCGCAGGAGTTACTGACGATGAAAACTTCCTGATCATTTACGAATCCGAAAGTACATCTGGCAATTCTTTGTATGTAAAAGATTTTAGAAAACCAAATTCGGTGTTCGAGCCTATTGTAGAGAATTTTGATAATGACTATTCAGTAATTGACCACTATGATGGCAAACTACTTGTTTTGACTAACTACGATGCACCTAAATATCATTTGATTGAAATAGATCCATCAAATAAAGACAAAGCCAACTGGAAGGTTATCATTCCTGAGCAAAATGAGGTACTTGAAGGGGTAACGCTTGTAGGAGGAAAAATTGTAACTAAATATATGAAGGATGCTTATAGTCAGGCTTTTATTTATGATATGACCGGCAATAAGATCGCTGATTTGAATCTGCCCGGTATAGGTACTTTGGCAGGATTCAGCGGGCAGAAAGACGATGATATTGCTTTTTACGGATTCACCTCTTTTGTTTATCCGTCAACTATTTATAAGTTTGATATATCTACAAATGAATCAGAGGTTTATCGGGCGCCTGAAATTGATATTGATCCCACAGCCTACGAAACCCAGCAAGTGTTTTATGAAAGCGCTGACGGGACGAAAATCCCGATGTTTATTGTTCATAAGAGAAATTTAAGGAGAAATGGTGAAAACCCAACTTTGCTTTATGGTTACGGAGGTTTCAATGCCAGCCTTACGCCTGGGTTTAGTGCAACAAGGTTGATCCTTCTTGAGCAGGGCGGCGTTTTTGCTATGCCCAACCTGCGTGGTGGAGGCGAATACGGTAAAGAGTGGCACGAAGCCGGTACCAAAGAGCGCAAACAAAATGTGTTTGACGACTTTATCGCTGCAGCCGAATATTTGATAGAAGCTAACTATACTTCACCTGATTATCTTGCTATCCAGGGAGGATCAAATGGAGGGCTGCTCGTTGGTGCAGTGATGACGCAACGCCCTGAGCTTTTTAAAGTAGCATTGCCAGCGGTAGGCGTCCTCGACATGTTGAGGTATCATCTGTTTACAATAGGGTGGGCATGGGCTACCGACTACGGAAGAAGCGACGTTCCTGAAGAGTTTGAATATCTGATTAAATACTCGCCATTGCATAATCTTAAATTCGGAACTTGTTATCCGGCTACACTTGTTACTACAGCCGACCATGACGATCGCGTGGTGCCGGCTCATTCATTTAAATTTATTGCAACACTTCAGGAACATAAAGGCTGTAGTAATCCTACACTTATCCGAATTGAAACAAAAGCCGGACATGGCGCAGGAAAGCCTACATCGAAAGTTATTGAGGAGTATGCCGATATATACTCTTTCATTTTTTACAATATGAGATTTACTCCCGTTTATTAGTACTGGGTGAGTATTAAGACTGATATAAAAATATTATTCTTAAACCCTTAAATTTGATTATAAAAACCTGATGAGCAGTTAATGTTCATCAGGTTTTTTTTTAAAATTATCAGTCTGTTTCCCAAAATAAGTTTCAGCATAAATATTATTAAACCTAAATGCATTAGTAGTTAGTCATTTCAGGCTGAGTAATTGCTTTTATTTAGGTAGTTCCAATACCATAAATAAGTCCGCTTTTAAAAGTAATTTAAGTTACGAATACTTTAACTTTATTCAGCAACCATAACGAATAATAACCTGACTTAATCAATTGCTGGTTTTTTAGGCTGAACAACTTTTGAGAATGTTAGTCTTTAAATTTACCCGGATAAGTCAGGTTATGGAAAGATCGTATCTTTTTGGCTGATTGTGAGTGGATATAAATAAAAAAGGCTATCTCGTTTTGAGGTAGCCTTTTTTTATGGGATTTAATAAATTTTTCTACTTACTTTTTTGCGGGTGCAATGGTGTAAGTCAAGTCGTTAGTGTTTGCTGTAACAATGTATGTACCGGCAGCATCAGGCGCTGGAATTGCATTTGGGTCGGGTGTGTTATCGTCAGGACGATAAACAAGGTTGCCGCCTGTGCTTGTACCATTTTCATCAGTTCCGTATTGTGGAGCCCATTGTCCTAATGTTACGATGAACTTTAGCAAAGTTCCAGCGCCAGCCAATTCGGTGGTGATGGTATATAGTCCTCCTGTGCCTTCCATTGGCAGCGCTAAGGTATTTTCCCATCCGACAGTTGTGGCATCGCCAAGAATATAAAGCTCAGGGGCTTGCCCTGCCGGATTAACGGTAAGTTTGTATTCTTCGGTTACAGCGTTGATGAATAGCTCGAAATCAAAAACGCCGGCGTCTATAGGAACGAAGTTACCATCGCCGTCGGTCTCAAAGTTATTAGCAGCAATTCCAGCCATTGTAACTTGAGGATAGCCTATTATTTTGCCTTCCCAGTTCTGACCTTCTCTTATCTTGAATCCACCGCCACCAGCCTGTACTTCGACATCTGCAAATGTCCAAGTATAGTTAGTTTCATTTTCAACAGTAGGCAGTGTCAAAAATACGGTTTCTTCCCAGTTATGTGGTGCGCCGTTTACTATAAGGCTTTCGCCTACCAATCCTAATTCGGTATTGCTATAATCAAAGACTTGGAGGTCTCCTGTTTTAGTTAAAGTAGCTGCATACTCTTCGCCTAACGTCCAAACCATTTTAGCGGTGTATATCCCGCCGGTTTCATTATCAATATTAGCGCCTCCAGGTACTAATGCATTCACTGCTCCACCGTAATTAGTATTGACTCTTATGCCTTTTACACCACCACCGAGATCATAATCGTCATCAATGACAACCTTCCAACCAGAGGAATAGCGGAATTTGAAATCAGCTTTTGTCATTGTAATATTATCAGCTTCAAATGTCATTGTGTTGAGATCGAAGCCTTTAGGATATATTTTAGTGTCGTTACTCCATCCACCTGAAGTAGCAGCGCCTATCAATCCCCAGAATTGTACAGGAATAACAGCTACTTTCCCTACTTCAGTATCTATTACAACATGGTATAGACCATCGGCAGGTACTGTAAAAGGAGTCGCAGATTCAACATAGGACCCACGCCAGAAGTCAAGTTGTGGCTCATCACCAATTCTCTCTTCTTCACCTACTACTGTAAAGTCGCTACCAGGGCCATAAGTAATTCTTGTAGCGCCTGCAACTTTCTTAATATTGAAGCCGTCAGAACCAGCTTTTACTGCAATATAGATTTCCATTAGCTCAGATCTGTCTGATTGATTGACTTCGTTACGGGTAGATTTCAATAAACCTTTAATGTTATAGTCGGTAAGGGCAGTGCCGTTTCCAACAATGTAAATACCATCCTCAACCTGAATTTGAGGATCAGGGTCGTCCTTATCTTTTTTACAAGATACAAAAATTACAGCAGAGACCAAAAATAGCGCTGCTGCACGTAATAACCATTTAAATGAGTTACTTTTCATTTTTAGATAGTTTTGATTAAGAATTAAGTTAGATGTTATAAATTTGATTTTTAAACTACAAAAGTATTAATTTATTGTTAATCATTTAAAGAAACGGGCGGTAATGCGAGATTTGGGTTAGCTTCAATAGCCCATTGCGGGATCGGGAATGTTTTTCTGTCGGCTGTGCTTGCTTGTTTTTCCCACCACGGTTTATTGAATTCGTCGAAGCGGATAAGATCCTGACGGCGATGAGCCTCCCAAAATAATTCACGCCCTCTCTCAGCAAGAAGTTGTGTAAGGGTAACATTCGACCATGTGGATAACCCTGCCCTTTCACGAATTTTATTTACCTCTTCATCGCCATTCTTCCCTTGACGTATTAACGCCTCAGCTTTCATAAGCAACACATCGGCATATCTGAAAATTGGAAAATCGTTGCTTAGATTAGCTTTAGCTCCGCGCTTGACTTCAAATTTTACTACCCGTGCGCCGCTATTTCTGATCTCCTCCGGTGTATTGCCTTCGCCCATTACTAATGAAGGGATAACAGGGTTGAATATCAGCGGTATGCCGCCTGCGCCCAGATCCATTATAGGTTGATTGTTGTAGGTATATTGCTGCCCGACAAGGAACCCTTCCTTGCGTCTATCGTTATCTTCATACGTTAAATAGTGATCGTAGATTACGGCAAATCCATTCCATGGTCCTACAACCATCTCAAAAGTTTGATTACTGTTGTAGTGTAGTGTGCGCATGTGAAGATTAAATCCCTCATAGTGATCTTCATCATAAGGTATAGTCCAAATATTTTCAGATGAGTTTTCATTATTCGTTACAAATGGAGCAAGTGGATCACTTTCAAGCGAATACTGACCAAGATCAATTACTTCTTTACAAGCTAATTCGGCTTTTTCCCAATATTCAGGTTTAACCTCATCTAAATAGACGGCATGGTTAAGGTAGAGTTTAGCCAGAAGAGTATAAACCATGCCGGGGTTTACGCCTGTTTTTGAGGTGCTTGAACTGATCATAGGCGCACACTCCTCTACAGTTTTCAATATTTCGTTGTATATATCCTTGCGGAAATTTCTTTTAGGCTGTTCGGGCGCTCCGATATATTGCGTGGTATAAGGTACGTCCTTATAGTTATCAATCAGGAGATAGAAATAATAGGATCTGAGTATTAATGCTTTTGCAATTGCTTCATCCACTATTGAATCGCCGGCAAAAACCTCCTGTTCTTCAATAAACTTATTAGCTTCTACCACTCCTCGATAAAAGCGGCTCCACATACTATTGATAGCCTCGGTGTTGTTGTCCCAGGTATGCTGATGAAGCACGCGCCACTTACCGCCATCATCCCAGTCGCCACCACGGGTAGGGCATACAACAGCATCGCCGGTTAATTCTTGAGCAAACCACCAGCCACCCCAATCACAGAAATCCCTCATCGGCTCATAAATGGGACTCATCTTTAAAATTGGATCTGCAACATATTCATCGGCAGGTATTTTGTCGTATAAAACATCGTCAAGGTCGGTACAACCGAATTGAATCAATGATAAAACTATGAATAAAAGAAATATTTTTTTCATTTTCTAATGATTTTTAAGATTATAAGGTAATGTTAAGGCCTAAAGTATAAGTGCGTGCTTTTGGATATGTGTTGTATTGGTCAAGGCCAAAAGAGAGGCCGCTGGGAGATATTTCAGGATCAATGCCTGTATATCCTGTTATTGTAAACACATTGTTGGAGGCAAAGTAAAGGCGTATCCTTTCAAAACCTCTGACGTTGCTAAAGTTATATCCTATTGAAATGTTATCTAAGCGTACAAATGTGCCGTCTTCAAGATAGTAATCGCTTAGTTTAGGATTATCGCGAAGGCCGCGTCTGTACTCATCTAAAGCTTCATATAGGACGTTTCTGTCAGGTAAAAAGATGGGGTTTCCAAAAACAAGACGAGTTGTATTGAAAACCTCATGTCCAAATACTCCGCGAAAAGTAAAGTTGATGTCCCAGTTTTTCTTGTAGGTAAAGTAGTTAGACCATCCAAGTTCGAAATCCGGCTGTGCTGATCCAACAATTCTTCTTTCGGCTTTTTCAAGTTCTCGTGTTACCCCTCCTGATTCGGTGTAAAAGAGGAATTTACCGTCTTGCGAGAAACCGGCAAATTGTGGCATGTACCACGTTCCAAGCTCAGTTCCCGGACGTACTATTTGTGTCCAGTTAAGATCGCCAACAAGGCCTGGCCCCGAGAGATAGCCTACCTGCATTTGCGACCATTCGTAGGTTTCGTTGGAAAGCGAGATCACATCTTGTTTATATGATGAGAACACAATTGATGTTTTCCAATCGAAAGTATTGTTTCTAACAGGATAGCCTTGAAGGAACAACTCAATCCCTGATACTTCAAACTCCCCTACGTTTGCCCATATACGGTCAACAGGATTGGGTGGAACGGGCACGGAATAGTTTCCAAGAAGGTCGTAGGTGTTCTTTTTAAAATAATCAATAGAGCCGGAGATACGGTCGTGCAGAAAACCATAATCAATACCTATGTTCAACTCGGCGTTCTCCTCCCATTTGAGGTTGGGGTTGGCATTGTGCGCATATTGAAAAAGGATGGCATTTTCACCGGTTTCGAAGTTGAAAGAGTTTCCGGCAGCCTGATAATAGGCAATATCGTTATAGTTTCCAATCTCCTGATTTCCTGTAATACCATATCCTACACGCAGACGTAAGCTGTTTATAAAATCAATATTTTGCATAAACTGCTCGTGGGTAATGTTCCACATCAACGAGGCAGACGGGAACCAACCCCACTCATTATTTACTCCAAACTTGGAGGAGCCGTCGCGACGTAAAGTAGCTGTGAAGAAATACTTTGAATCATAATTGTAAATGCCTCTTGCAAAAAAGGAGATGAGCCTGTTGGTGTTTTTAAAAGAGGATATATCGCCCGGGTTTACACTTTGGAACAGCGTCAGGTCGTGCATCATCGTGTAGTTGTTAAAAGGTTGACGTCCTTGTGCTGAAAATCCGTCTTGCATATCTTCCTGAAAGGAATAACCCAATACGGTTTGTATTGAGTTTTTACCAAAGTCAGTATTATAACGCAATGTAGTCTCTAACACTTTGGAGTCGAAATTATAATATCCTCTGCGTCCATAACCTTCATGAGTCCCAATATACATCGTTGATGGCTCAAAATAAAACGACTCGTCGTCGTTACGTGTATAGGCCATATTCACTCCGGCAAACAGACCTGGGATAATTTCATAATCAGCTTTTAGATATCCAAAGTATCTTTTAGCTTCACGCTCGTTGTGAATTTGATCAACAAGCGCTACCGGATTGTAATACTGAAACACACGTTCTATCTCGTAAAACTGTCCGGCGCTGTCGCGGAGTGGGTCGGTAGGATTACGTTGATAAGCCTGAAACAGCACTTCGTTGCGTCCCCATCCGCTATAGCTGATATAGTTATTATTTTCAATGGTAGCTGACATGCCGGTTGAAATAGTAAGGCGGTCGTTAAGCGCTTTTTGGTCGAGGTTGATACGGCCGATGGTGCGGGTTTTGTCCGATCCGATCACCAATCCGTTAAAAATCTGATGCGACAGCGAAGCTCTGTAGCTTGTCTTACTGTCGCCGCCAGAGAAAGCTAAGTTGTAGTTTTGCGATGAACCGGTGCGGAAAATTTGATCCTGCCAGTCGGTATTTGCGCCACCATCAATAAATGAGGTTCCGAGCGCCGGATATTCTGAAATGAATTTGCGGTAATCCTCGCCACTCACTAAATCGAGGCGGTGAGCCACTTTTTCGAGGGAGAAGAAGGTGTTGAAGTCAATCTGTGCTCCTTTTCTCTCCGTTCCCCTTTTGGTAGTGATGATAACCACTCCATTAGCGCCTCGTGAGCCATAAATAGCTGCGGCAGAAGCATCTTTCAGGATGTTAAAAGTTTCAATATCTTCTGGCGCTATGGTAGTAGGGTCGGCTCCAGGAACGCCATCAATCACGTAAAGAGGACTGGTATTAGTTACAAGACTGGATGCCCCTCTGATTTTGATGTCGAAGCCTGAGTTAGGGTCGCCGCCTTTTTTCGACACCATCACACCGGCGATTTTACTTTGTAATCCTTGTATAGGATCGGTCAATACGCCACTGTTCATCTCTGCCGCAGTGATAGATTGGACAGCGCCGGTACGGTCAGACTTTTTCTGAACACCGTAGCCAATTACAACAAGCTCCTCCAAGGCCGTTACTTCAAAGTTGAGGATTACCTCAATATTAGTGTTAGGCTGTACCACAACCTCTTGAGTCTTATAACCGACGAAAGAGATAACTAATGTGGTGTTTGGCTTTACAGAAAGGCGAAAAACACCGTTAATGTCGCTTGTTGTACCCATTACAGTGCCTTTGATCAATATTGAAGCGCCAGGAATGGTGGATTTATCATTGGCATCAATAATAGTTCCCGTTACTTCACCCGTTTGTGCAAATGATGATGAATAGGTTAGTAATAACATCATCAGCAAAAACAACTTGTACTTGGTTTGTTTTAACATAGTGTTGTTCATTTCAAATTTAACTGTTTAGAACACAAATATAGTATATAAAATAGCCGACAAAGGTAAACAATATTCAATAGAACTGTTTAAAAAAAAATATATGTAAAAACTATTACTTTTAAATTTTTTGCAACATGAAAAGAACAAGCGGATATGGTTTACATATAGGACTGTATGTGGGGTAATAAAATAGAAAAATTGTGAGTTTCCACCCAGCGCTCTCTTATTTAAACAATAACAATTACATTCCATTTAAAAGATTGCCCAATGGGATTAGACTTTCTTATAATGCTTTTTTTAGCATTACTTCCTTAGATTTAGAAATTAACCCAAATACCACGAAAGGCGGCGTCTCACAAGTAACCAACTGTTGTGCTTCGACTTCGCCCGGCAACCATGTTACTTTCGATGGTTGCTGAACTTGTCGCAGTACGGGCTTAGTCACGTACTTCAAGTACGCTACTTTGCCATCAATCTCAGCGCCTTGCATTTAGGCACTTCTAAGATGCCTTGCTGTTTTTTAGTTAAATATTTGTTTTGAGACAGCCCCTGTTCAATTATCTGGAGTAAAAGCAAATAAAGCAGTACTATTTTTCAGCGTAAAGTTCAATAATTTTCAGCATCACTTCTGTGGCTTTTACCATGCTTTCCACTGCAACATACTCATGTTTTCCATGGAAGTTTTCACCTCCTGCAAACAGATTCGGACATGGTAAACCCATATAAGAGAGTCGTGCTCCGTCAGTGCCGCCACGAATGGGTTTTACCAATGGCTTCACACCTACTGCCTCCATGGCTTTCACGGCGGTTTCGACTACATGATATACCGGTTCAACCTTTTCGCGCATATTGTAATACTGATCTTTCAGTTCAAGATTTACCACGCCTTCGCCATATTTTTTGTTCATATAGCCGGCGACGTTTTCCATGAATGATTTTCTGGATTCGAACTTATCACGGTGATGGTCGCGAATAATATACTGCAAAGAAGCCTTTTCAACACTTCCGTCTGATTTGATAAGGTGATAAAAGCCTTCGTATCCTTCGGTAAACTCCGGGCGCTCATTTGGCGGTAGCATTGCATTAAATTCCTGAGCAATATGGATTGCGTTCAGCATTTTATCTTTAGCATAGCCGGGATGGATATTACGTCCTTGGATAGTGATCTTTGCGCTTGCAGCATTGAAGTTTTCATATTCCAGCTCTCCGATAGCGCCTCCATCTAAGGTATAAGCAAAATCAGCATCGAAGCGTTTCACATCGAAATGATCTACTCCGCGTCCAACCTCTTCATCGGCAGTAAAACCGATACGAACCCGCCCGTGCTTAAAAGAGGGATTGTTCTGCATATACTCTACAGCGGTCATTATCTCGGCTATACCTGCTTTATCATCGGCGCCAAGTAAAGTTGTTCCGTCAGTAACGATCAGAGTTTGGCCTATATAGTTCTTTAGCTCGGGGAAATCCTTCACTGTAAGAGCCACATCCGGATTAAGCTGAATATCGTTCCCATCATAGTTATTAATAAAACGTGGTTTTACATCTTTGCCCGGCATGTCGGGAGCTGTATCCACATGAGCCAGAAAACCGATAGTTGGAATATCTTTGTCGGTATTGGAAGGAAGGGTTGCCATCACATAACCGTATTCATCAATGTTTACATCGGTCAATCCTAACTCTTTTAGCTCTTCGACCAAAAGTCGTGAAAGCGTCAATTGTTTTTCTGTACTTGGAAACCTATCTGTTACAGTATCGTCCGACTGGGTGTCAATTTTTACATAACGTATAAACCTCTCTATCAGTGCATGTTTATCTATCATTTTTATCTAAGTTTAAGATATTTAATTATTTATTTATTCTTCATCAGGTTTTGCTCTTAATGCCTCCCAGATCATATAGGCACACAGGATACTGAACATTACAATTGCTAAAATTTCGGCGGGCTTTGATTCGAACCATTCGGCATTTACATAATTTATTCCTCCAAAGCGAAGGATTGCGCTAATGACACCCATCAGTGCGCCACCTGCTATAAACCCTGATGCTATCAATGTTCCACGTTCTTTACGCGCTTTGTTTACTCTTTCGTCTTTGCTACGGGTTGAAACAATATGTGCGATGATTCCTCCGACAAGCAGTGGTGTGTTTAATTGAAGTGGGATAAACATTCCGAGTGCAAAAGCGAGCGCCGGGACTCCAATCATGGTGAGAATAAGTGATAGAAAGGCTCCTGCGCCATAGAGCAACCAGGGAGCAGGCTTCCCGCTCATCATAGGTTCAATAACGGCAGCCATAGCATTGGCTTGCGGGGCTACAAGTGCACCTTCCCCCGTAAAACCGTAAGTCTTATTTAAGAGTATAATAACACCACCTACTGTGGCAGCCGAGACTAAAGCTCCTAAAAACTTCCAACTCTCCTGTTTGTAAGGCGAAGAACCAAGCCAATAGCCAATTTTAAGGTCAGTAATAAATCCGCCGGCCATTGATAGGGCAGTACATACTACTCCTCCGATAATCAGTGCGGCGACCATGCCTGATTGCCCTGAAAGGCCTGCAGAAGACATAATTAGCGAGGTTATGATCAGGGTCATCAGCGTCATACCTGAAACGGGGTTGGTGCCTACAATAGCAATAGCATTGGCAGCAACGGTGGTGAAAAGGAATGCAATGATCATCACGATCAATAAAGCGAGAAGTGCGTGGTATAGATTATGAACAACGCCAAAATAGAAAAATATCAAAATTAAAATTGCAGTAACAACTATCCCTCCGGCGATGATTGCCATTGGGATGTCGCGACGGGTACGTAGCTCCTCTTTGGAAGCTTTTTGCTTTTTGCTAAATGTTTCACTGATTGCTAAGCCGAACGCCTTTTTAATAATTCCGCTCGAGCGGATGATTCCGATAACACCAGCCATTGCAATGCCTCCAATACCTATCGGTCTAACGTAATTGGCAAAGATATCCTCAACGCTCATATTTGCTAAAATATTTGTTACGTTATTTCCGACTGGAACAGTTATTCCAGGGGCAAAGTAATTAATTATCGGAATGATGACGAACCAACCTACAAATGATCCGGCTGCAATAATAGCCGCATATTTTAGCCCAATAATATAACCTAATCCCATTACTGCGGAACCGACGTTGATTTTAAACACAAGTTTTGCTCTATCGGCAAGTTGTGCTCCAAAAGGGATTACACGTGTGGTGAATACCTCTGCCCACCAGCCGAAGGTAGCAATAATAAAATCGTAAATTCCTCCTATAAGTCCGCTAATGAGAAGTAAACGAGCCTGCTTACCGCCCTTTTCGCCGGAAACCAACACCTCGGTTGTTGCCGTTGCTTCAGGAAAAGGGTATTTCCCGTGCATGTCCGATACGAAATATTTTCGGAAAGGGATCAGAAACAATATCCCTAAAACTCCTCCTAACAATGATGAAAGAAACACTTGATAAAAATGGGCTTCAAGGTTAAGGATGTAAAGCGCCGGTAGTGTAAAGATTGCTCCCGCAACGATCACACCTGAGTTTGCGCCTATGGACTGGATCATCACGTTTTCGCCAAGAGCGCCCTTTCGTCCCGAAACCACAGAGAGACCTACGGCAATTATCGCTATCGGTATGGCAGCTTCGAACACTTGCCCTATTTTTAATCCTAAATAGGCTGCTGCCGCCGAAAAAATAATGGCCATCAGCAAACCCCATGAGACGCTCCAGAAACTCACCTCGGGAACTGTTTTTGTCGGAGGCATCACAGGATGATACTCTTCACCTGGCTTGAGCTCAGTATAAGCATTTTCAGGAATGCCTTTTACCTTATCATTGTCATTTTGTGTCATAATTTAATAGAATTTAATTTTTATGAGGCCTCAAAAATAACTAAATTGAGTAAAGAGAGAGGTGTTTTGTACTATAATAAAAAACTATCTGATATTTTATTTTAGTTAATCAATGATTTAATTTCAGTTAATTAGGGTTTGGTGAAAATAATATAGTCAACTGAATTTTAGAACAATCGTTGGATTAAACGTGCCCACGTTGAATTCAGGTTTTAAGAAAAAAAAAGGCCGGCAACTTTTGTTACCAGCCTTTTGAAAAAAATTTACAATGTTAATTGTTTTATCATTATTTCCTGATGATCAACTTTTTGACTAGCAATTGTTGATCGTTTTTCAGGTAAAGGTAATAAATACCTTCTGACAGTTGAGAAACGTCAAAGGTTTCGAAATATTGCAAATTAACATTAATTTCTTTGCCATACACCTCTATACCTAAAAGATTTACTATAGTGAGTTGATACTTCGTATTTTCCGTTGATGAGAACTCAATAGCAAACCGACCTTTTGATGGGTTTGGGAAGATATTAAACAAGCTTTCATTAAGCTTTTGGATGCCATCCGGATCAAATACATGTATTACAAAATCCTCTGAATAGAGTCCCGGCCCGCATTCGTTTTGGCCACATACTTTAAGGATGGCAAAACCATACCAGTCTTCACTCCAGCTTATGGTTACATTGTTTATGTTTGCTGTCATAACGCCAGCCTCTTGTGGTGTTAGTTCCCAGTGATATTCTAAGCAATTTGCTAATGCATCAATATAATAATCAGTAATATCTCCCATTGCTACCAGAGTGTCGCCAATTATTGGCCCAGCTTGGTCAGGAACGTCCATTACATGGATATAGTTTTCGTATGTAAGCGTAGTTGTATTTGTACCGTCTGAAATTTCCAATGTTACATCATAATCACCTTTTAAACCATAAGTAACCACTGGATTTTGTTCTGCAGAGCAATCGGGTATTCCTCCGGGGAATGTCCAGTTCCATGAGCTTGCACCTACGGATTGATCGGTAAATTGTACTTGAAATTCTGCGCACCCTTCGGTTACATCAGCAGTGAAGCTGGCAACCAGCGGTGAAGGTAACATATCGAAAAAGTCCAAATATTCTTCGAGTAAAGCTTTGCGGTCGCCATTAAGTCCGCCGAATTCGTGAGAAGCACCAATGGTTTTGTACACTCCTCCGTCGTTTGCAACGGCAGTGCCATAAACGGGGCTGTTGTTTTGCAGAATCAAAGTGGCTCCTCCTCCTGTTGGAGCTATTCGGTCAATCCAGTTATTATCGCCGTTGTATGGGAAGCTCATCCCTTCAGTGAATGTTCCGGCCATTCCAACTACCGTACTTAGGTCGCCTGAACCGTCACCTTGCCCCAAAATTCCAAACATAGGATGGACGGCAGTCGGTGAATTATAATACCAAGTATCACCGCCTTCCATGTAGAGCCTTCCGCCACCGTTAAGGTATGCGGCTAATAGAGAACCTTGTGGGGCAGTGAGGACGTGGTTATTGGAATAAACTCCTAAGCATACGAAAATGGATGAATAAAGGCTAAGGTTATTAGGAAATGTTGTAACCAATTCGTGTGATATACCTATTTGATTAAGCGCATCAACAATTTTTGGCGCTGAATTATGGTTTCCGTCCATATCAATGATTAAAACAGGAATTTGTCCTACAATTATGGTAAACTCGTCTGTGCCTGTAATTCCAAGATCGCCTGTAATATCGAAGTTAAAAGTTACCATTTGGCCTGCTGGCGTGGAGGCTGCTGCTGAAACGATAAAGGTCTTTTGGCTTTCTTCTCCGGCGGCAATATTACCATAATTGGCCTGTCCCTGGCTAATGGTAATGTAAGGACTTGAGCTTGTCAATGTTCCTATGACGTTAGAGGCATCAGAATTCCCGGAATTTTTAACAACTATGGAGAATGTAGCTGTTTCCCCCGGATCAAGTTTGCCATTGTTGTTACCTGTCGGATCGCTGATAGTATGGCTATCATAATTTAATACGGCTGTATAGGCCATGAGGTTAAAGGAGCTTTCCCATGTATCCTGTCCAACAGCAATTAAGCTGAAGAGGATTCCCTGATTGTTAGGAACATCTTCGGCAATTTTTATCGTAAAAGCCTCTTCAAGACTATTAGCCCCTCCCGCAGCTATATTTCCATAATTTGCTGTACCGTTAAGTATAGTAACGTAAGGGCTTGTTGAGTTAATAGATACTACCACGTTGTCAGCTTGTGTAACACCAACATTCTTTACGCTCAGGTCAAGGAATGAGGTCTCTCCGTAATCAAGCTGGCCATTGTTGTTTCCATTTGAATCGTTAACAGTTACTGAATCAAAAATTACGTATGGCCCTGTAGGCGGGATACATTGAATGTTTGTGTAAATAGTCTCTTTATTAAAAGCGGTAACAACTAAAAGTACATCGCCTGGAAGAAATTCATTTTCAATGCTAACATTGCCAAAGGCATCAGAATAGGCGCTTACGTAGTTCCCATTTTGGGATAAACTTACCAACGCACCCTCTACTGGCTGACCATTAGATGTAACAGTAGTTTCAAATGGTGTCCCAACAAGCATAATATTATTGGAAATATTTAACGGATCAGGATTTACTGTTCTTACTTGCATTGAGGGGTCGCCAAAGGTGATCCAAGTCTGGACAGTTTGAAGATCGGTTGTGCTTGATGATTCGGTTAGCATAAGAACAAACCCGTTTACTACAATTGAGCCTATGATTGATCTTCCTTCGGTAGTGCTGATTCCATTACCGGGATTTGCCTGATAATCATAACCTCCGGTTAATAGGTCGTTAAAATAGTCCTGACCACGCATTGGAGGTACCCAAGATTGATTTATTGTTGACATAAGCGTAAGAACAGCCCCGCCATTTTCTTTTTTGAGCCATGCTTCTGCAAAACACTCTCCTGAATGATAAGCTCCATTAACACAGGCAACTGAAAAGATGAAAGGTAACATATCTCCATTTGTCAGTTGATTTACGTTTGTGTTGCTAAAACCTGTTGTAACCCACGATGTACTTGATCCATGTCCGCAATAATTAATAATGCTTACTCCATTTTCGATGGCATTTTTTACTTGAAGTATAGTAGCTGATGGTGCGTAAGCGGTTGAGTGCCCATCGTAGGAAAAGGGTTGTAATTTATAATTATAAATGATGTCGGTATGCTGATAATCAATTTCTCCATCATCACCGATTCCGGCGCCTTCATTACTGGCAACACTTAATGCTTTGGAATACCAGGTAGCGTTTTGCGGATTCTTTTCGTAATTGATCAGCTTGTTTACCTGTGTAGTAACATGTGCTGGTGTAGCTGCTGAAAACCTGCCTATGGCGATATCGGGGAAATTGTCATTACCTACCACACAACCTAACATTACATCCATAGGTGCATTTGCGCCTCCTCCAAGATCGCACTTGATATCAGCCCAGTCGCCAACAAGCTGTACGTAAAGTATGTCGGGATTGGCATTATATTGCTGTTGTACAAGTGATTTTACATTAGTACCGGTAACAACTACTTCTTTGAAGACTTTGAACCCTTTTTCTCTTTTCCAATCTATATATGGTTGAATAGCATCTTCATCTCGCGAGGTTGTAATAACAAGAATATCACCGGCTTCAGCCATTGTCAGATCGGCAGTTGATTCATAATTTAGAAATACGCTCTGATAAAGCGCCTCCATTTCACGGAAATACTTTCCCGATGTAAAGGTCAATGGGTTGATGGGGGCGGAGTTATTTTCGGTGAGCTCAACAATCACATTTTTATAAACCCTTAATACTTGCTGAACGGCATTATACTGAAACGCTTGAACATATACACTTAATCCTCTGACATCTTTTACAATGAAGGGCTCATTTGTGAAAGTCAGGTCGGCAGGATAGAAATCATCTACCAATGATTCAGGTGCGATTAAGTATGGGATCTTACTGGGGTCCTGATTTCGATAAATTACTCCTCTTGAGGGAACAAGAGGGGCGGTGAGCTGATAATCCACATACTCGGAGGATATTACCATCAGATCAACATTTTTGTCAGGCTTTAACTGAATAGTAGCGCTGAGATAAGGAAGCTCAGCAAACCCAGCCTTTTCAGTAGTAACGCTACTTGCAAATTGAATCTTGGTGAAGTCGGTTCCATCATAATTTACAGGTTTGAGGCTAAAATCATCAAGTGTAAATTCAATTTGGGACACAGTGGACGAAACGGGTTTGTAGTTTACTTGATAGCCATCTTTAGCCATCAGACTTATAAAACCGAATAGCAACACTATTGTTAAAAAAATACTTCTCATGTTAAGATAGTTTAGTTAATGAAATAGAATTTAATTGTTTATTGTATTTGTTTATTATCTAACAATTTGTAAAATAATTATTTACTCAAGATTAATTTTTTGGTAAAAAGATGTTCTCCATCAAATATTTTTATGTAGTAAACACCATTTGACAATGCACGCAAATCCAATAATATAGTGTTTTGTAAAGCATTTTTTTGTATTATGTGGTTTGTCAGTGGTTGTCCAAAGGCATTGTAAACCTGAATTAAAGGTTTTCCAGTTCGTTCGGCTGCAAAATCAATATAAACCAACCCTTCTGAGGGGTTAGGATAAAATCTTATAGTACCTTGTAATACAGGTTCCTCAATAAAGGTAGATTGAAAATATATGACATTTGATTTTTCTGATTTGCATCCTAACGTGTTGGTTACAACAACCCAATAGTGATTCGTTTTTGTTGGCGTGAAAGTTTGCTTTGTAGCGCCCTCAATCAGTCCATCGTTATTATACCATTGATTTCCGGTTGTAGCATCCGATATTAATATTTGGTCTATCTGTATTATTTCGGGCGTTGATGGTTTTTCTTTAACCACTATTGGTATTTGATGTTCGGTGTTTGCACCTGTCAGATTATCAGTTACTGTAACAGTGTAAATGGTAGTGGTTTTCGGGTAAGCTAAGGTCTCTCGCGATTTAGGATTACTTACCCCGGTTGTCGGGCTCCATTGGATATCAAAATTTCCCGATCCCCCCGAAATATTAATTACCATTTGGGTAGTGTCGCCTTCACATATATTATTTGATATAGAGTATGCAACACTTGAGAGCGAGGCAGGGATGGTGATATCAAAGAAGTCAAGATATTTTTGTAATAACTCAGTTCGTTGTGCCTCGGATGTTAATCCGCCAAACTCAAAAGAGGTTCCGATAGTCTTAAATCCATTTCCAATACGGGCTATGCCGCAGGCAAAATCAGGGTTATTATTTTTTAGGATTACAGTTGCTCCAATTGTTGCCTGTAATTGGTCAATCCAATAGTTGTCGCCTGAGAAGTCCATTTTCAGGTTTTTGGTAAATGTGCCATTTATCCCGATAATTGTATCGAGATTGCCGGTTCCGTCAGAAATGCCATTGATGCCAAATAGCGGATGAACTGCCGTTACGGGATCGTAGTACCAGGTGTCGCCACCCTCCATGTAAAGCCGGCCGCCATTGTTCAAATAATCTGCAAGTTTTTGCCCTTCATTTGGCGATAAAATATGATTGGCATTGTAAACGCCTAAAGAGAGAAAAATGGATGAAAAATGATTTAAACTATCGGGTAATTCAATGGCGTATTCTGAAACAATTCCTAAATGATCGGCGGCATCGTTGATCGAAGGAGCTGAATTGTGATTTCCATCTAAGTCAACAACGAGAATGGGGATCGGGCCGATAGTAATAGAAAATTCATTTGATCCGAAAGAGGCTGTTTCGGTAACAAAATTTATTACAAAAAGCGCCTGATGCCCAAAAGGAGTATGCTGATCAGCCTTTACTTGAAACAGAGCGTGGATTATTTCACCCGGATTGCAATTCCCAAAATATTGCGGCTCCTTGGTTAATACCGTTATGTAAGGATCATTGGTGGTGAGCGTTCCTTTTATGTCATTGATACCGGAATGTCCTATATTTTTCGTAAAAACTGTGAATTGCACAGTCTCTCCCGAGTCGAACTTCCCATTATTATTCCCTCCAATTTCCAGAAGCGTGAATCCGGCTAATTCGAAATTAGGAGCGTTGGCCATTAATGAGATTTCGCTGTTCCAGTTTTCATTTCCGTTAGTGGCTACTAAAGTAAATTTTACAGGATGTTGATCAGGTATTCCGGGGCTTGCAGATATTTCAAACAAATCGAAGAGTGAAAGAGTAGCATTGGGTTCAATAGATTCGACTGTATGTGTGTCGTGGAGGATAGTTATAAATTCATCGTTGCTTTGTAATAGTAGTTGAATATTTTCCCCTGATTTTTGACCATGGTTTTGAAGTGTAATATTTAATGAAAATGATTCGTCATAATCCAATTGCCCATTGCCATTTCCTAATGTCCAATCGTTAATTTCGGTTTTTTTAACTAATACATAAGGCCCTTCAGGAGAAGCAATCAACAGGCTGCCAAAAAACGGCTTCAGTTGCTGTCCGGTAATTATTATTTCAGCTTCGCCGGGGGCAGACGGCTCTTGTAGATTTATTTCTGCGTTACCTTTTTCATCTGTAAAGCTGGCGCCTAATAGGGAATTGTTGATTGAAACGGCAACATAAGTAAATGGCAGAGTGTTGATGTTGAACGTAGTTTCGCCAAATGGGATAATAGCCGGATAGTTAGCCCAAATATCTGACGGTTGTGAATAAAAGACCGACAGTGAAGGATCACCCATAAGGTGGTAAATCTCCCAGTAATAGTGCGAAAGGTTTGATCCCGACTGTGTAACGGCCAGATTGCCTGCCATTGGCGCTTCGCCCTGTGTCGTATGCCAATCATTAATGGCAATTCCGGGCTGGGAATGGATTATTCTGTCGAAAGCTCCTAAGGAGGTATTAGCAAAAACCGGATTTGCAGAAATAGATTTAAAACCCACCGCCCACCAGAAGTCTTCATCCCAATAGGTGTTAGCAGAGCCGCCTACATAGCCAATAGCTCCTTTCCCTGTTGCTCTAAGTATCTCTTCTCCAAATGAGTTATTCTGGAAATCAACGGATGAGCAACAATTTCCTATCATAAAAGCATACTTGCTTTGATTTTGAAGTGATTGTATATGATTTACCGTAAATGAAGGATCAGTCCATCCTGAGGCGCTGCAATGTGCTGAGTAGTTAGCAAAAGCTACTCCGTTGGAGATATTCTGACGGATAGAAATTGAATAATTTTCGCCGGCAGGCTCTGGTTGCAAGTATGTGTGTGAGAAGATACCGTTTTGTTGATTAAAATAGTATGTGTTTCCGTAGTTCACTTGTCCGTTGCCCCAAGTAAGTTGATGATAGGAATCGTGGCCGGCAACCATAACAACTTCGTCAAGGAAAGTGGGGTCGGGGAAGAGATACTGTTCGTATTCAAGGGTTTTGTCAATTTGCGGCTGTAACTGACTCAGATTATTGGCCGAGAATCGCCCGTAAAATGCCTCAGGTAAATAATCACCGGTATATTCGCAGTAATAAAGATCGGTAACGTGGCTTCCGGTAGTTCCGTTAAACGCCGGAACCTGCGTTACATCGCCTACCAAGAGTACATAACTTTGCGGTTGGAAACCCTCCGGTGGATTTTCATAAAAACCCTTTAAATAGTTTTTTATACTTAAAGCAGTGTTGCCAACTTCGGGATTGTCAGTATATACATCAACAACATTGAATCCTTTTCTTGATTTCCATGAAATAAGAGGCTGCAAAGCTACCTTGAACATAGGATCGGAAACAATGATATATGTTATCGTATTATTTTGAAACAAATTGTCCTTTACAGGCTCCTGATAATTTAAAAGTATCTTTTTGATGCCGGCGAAAAAGGGATTCATCATTTGTTTCATCTCAACAGTGCGTTCCTCACTTCCGTTTATAAATCTGATTTTTAGTTCGATATGGTCATAAACTCGGAGAATATTGGCAACCGGATTATAATTTACCGGAAGGACAATCATTCTGGCAATATCAACACCTCTTAAAATACCAATATGCTCTACCTGTACGAGATCGTTCATTAAAAAGGCGTTGGTATTGTAAATATCTTGATTAAAGTAAAACTGCAGCAACTCGGTCTGGTCACTTTTTACCCTTGAGGGCTGAGCCGGAAAAATATAATCATTAAAGCCCAATTCAGTCAATGAGATATCAATAAACTTACTACTTACCACCTCTACTTCAAAACCTGCTTCAAAAGGTACCTCAATAAGTTTGGTTAACAATGGCAGTTGTGGATGCCCTACAGTGGTTGTAAAGCCATAACCTTCAATACTAAGATGAATAAAATCTACGTCATTAGCCTTGACTTTATTTGCGTGTATTTCGGAAATGGTGTTGGATACTGAAAGAGCTGATAAATCATTTTCGATGATTGATAATGAATTTGTGCCAGGTGAAATAGTTATGATTTGAGCGGAAATAGATGAAAAGGGTATGAATATAGCCAGTAGCAATACGGAAAGAAGGCTGCGATATGAGTTATAAATCATCATTCTCCTCACAAATTGAGTAGCTCTGGTTTTGAGTCTTTAATGAAAAAGGCAAAGGTAAAAAAAATATAAAATATGAATTCAAAAAATTAATCACAAAATTAAAACACAATTGCTTTAAAAGGGTGATGAGTCTGATAAGGTTGCTTGATATATTTATTGTTTGGTATAATCGCTTTTTGGTGAGAGATATTTTTTTGATATTTGTTTTACCGGATACCATGCTACAAGGAATCCTATTGCCAACACTACAAGGAAGACAATTAAGAAGTCTTTAGCCAGCAGTTTCACCGGATAAGCATCCACTACAAAAGAGCCTGAGCCGTCTCCCAATGAAATAAGGCCGAATTCTTGCTGTAGCCAACTGATAAGCCCTCCTAAAATCAGCCCAAGTACAGCGCCACCGATAGAAATCATCATCCCTTCGAGCATAAATATTCGTTTTATGAGTTGGTCGGTAGCGCCGAGGTTATGTAAAGTTCGGACGTCATCTTTTTTATCAAGAATGAGCATAGTAAGCGAACTTATTACATTGAAAGCGGCGATGACAAGTATAAAGCTGAGGATCAAAAAGATAGACCATTTTTCAGACTTCATGATTCGGTAAAGCAACACTTGTTGCTCAAACCGGTTTCGTACTTCATAATCATTACCGATAAGCTGAACTATTTCCTTTTTTACTTTTTCAACATTTGCACTCTTATTCAGTGATAATTCAATTGAAGTAACCTCGTCTTCATAATCCAAAAGCTCTCTTGCAAACTCAATAGGCACAATGGTATATTTTGTATCAAAATCCTGTTGTATGGAGAATACGGCGGAGGGGAATATATTTTCACTGTTGAATGCTTTTTCTATCGAGGCTCCAATATTGGCTTCGCGTCGTGGCAGATAAACGGTTATTGGATAAAGCAGGTCGTTGAGACTTGCATTGAGGTAATAGGCAACGCCGGCTCCGAGGATTATCCTGGGTTGATCCATCTCGTGTAAAGTAAACCTTCCTTCGATGAGCATCGTATCTAACCCACTGGTGTTTACAATATTATCGCTCACTCCTTTAACAGTCGCAAGAAATTGATTGTTTCGGTATTTGAGCAAGGCATTTTCTTCCACTACCTCAGTTAAAGCTTTTACGCCGGCAAGCTTAATTACTTCCTCAGCCGGAAATGTTGACATTGAAAAAGTTTTGCCTTTTTTTACTTTGATTTCTAAATCAGGATTGAATGAGTTGAACAACGAGATAACAAGTGTTTCAAAACCATTAAATACCGAAAGTACAATTATCAAAGCCATAGCGCCCACTGTAACCCCGCCTACCGATATTGCAGAGATTACATTTATTATATTATGCGATTTCTTAGCAAATAAATAACGACGGGCAATATAAAAGGGAAAAGTTTTGATAAAAAAGAATGTTTTTTAAGTTAGATTATTATCTCTGAGCTTTAACAATTAAACCAGTGCCGGTATTGTGGTTGAGATTGATATCTAGCAGATTCATCAGTAGCGCAAACCAATAGATTGCAAGATAATAAATGGGTAAAATGATGAAAAATAGTTTCGAAACATTTAATAATGAAATAGGGTATTTCATAGATAGTTTCCATGAAATTTTTCCTGGCCAGCCATAGGAGTATGCCACATCAACTTTTGAAAAACCGGCATTCTTAAGTTTAGTGGTTATTTCTTCAACGCTATATCCATCCCTTACGTGTTCGTCAATGAAAGAGATTTTTTGATCATGCTTCTCATTAGTATGATGCACATCAGAGCCTCCCTTGTCAGAAGGTGTGGAGATGAGTAGCAGGCCATTTTTTTTGAGAGATTGATAAAAATTACTAAAGACCTTGCCATCTTCTTCAATATGCTCCATCACATCAACCGATAAAATTAAATCGTAGCTTTCCTGATGAATGAACTTTGTGAGATCGGCCAAAAGGAAGTTAGCGTTAGTCAATCCTGCTTTTTTAAAAAAGTGTTGGCAGTCTTCAATTTGTTCTTCTTTAACATCAACACCCAGAATCTGCCATGACGGGCTTTTTCGGGCAAGGAAGTAACTATATTGTCCGAATCCCGATCCGGCGTCAAGAATAGAGGCTGCGCCATCAATTGTTCTCGACCATTTTCTGATGGCTTTTTTTATATGCCATGTTCGCAATAGAAGAAGATCGAGGAGTTGGTAAAAGAGCTTACGGCTCCATGTTGAGTGGTTGAAAATATTCCCTAAAACCCTCTTTATTGGATCGTATTGCATCTGTTTCCTGAATTAGGGAAGAAGAAGCTGCTCAATGTTTTCGATGTAGTCGAGCGAATCGTCTTCATAAAATTCGAGTGAAGGGATTTGCCTTAACTGGTCTTTTACAGCACGTCCGAGGGTAAAACGAATTTCAGGAGTTCGTTGTACAATGGATTCGAGAAGTGCTGCCTTATCTTTTGTTGCAAACAGGCTGAGATAAACCCTTGCGATAGAAAGGTCTTTGGTAATATTTACTTTGGTTACTGTAATCATCCCCGAGCCGTACTTATCCTTGGCATCGCGCTGAAAAATTGAGCTTAGCTCACGTTGTAACAATTTTGATACTCGTAATTGACGTTTTGTTTCCATAGTGCAAAAGTATTAAAAAAATATCTCATTTGTTTGTAATTCACTTTACCGGTTTGTATGAATAAAAGCCGGAATTAAGCATTAATTTTAGTTTTTTTTAGTGATATTTTTTTCCGTATATGATTATTTTGTCTTTGATAGGTTTAATATTTGTAAACTTGCACTTCAAAATCTCTATCACATGAAGAGGCCGTTTTTGCTTTTTAAATACATCGGGAAGTACTGGGGCTATGCTGCTCTTAATATCATTTTTAATATCCTGTCGGTTATTTTCAGCTTGTTTTCGCTCACCATGATAATTCCTTTTCTTCAGTTGCTTTTTGATCAAACGCAGTTGATACATGAAGCCCCGGCGTTTGCTTTTAATACCGACTCCATTTTAGCATATTTCAACTATATTATTAGTGGGATAATATTAAGCAAAGGCCCTGTTGAAGCGCTGCTTTTCATCTCGGTTATTGTTGTTGTAATGTTTTTTATAAAAAACCTGTTTCGATACCTTGCAATGTTTTATTTAGCGCCTCTTAGGAATGGTGTTGTGCAGGATGTTCGTAATCAAATATATCGCCGAATCCTTATTTTGCCACTTGCATATTTTTCCGAGCAGCGCAAGGGCGATATTATGTCGAGGATTACAAATGATGTAAGCAATGTGGAGTGGTCAATAATGCAATCGCTTGAAATGCTCTTTCGCGAGCCGATCTCTATCATCTTTTTTCTCGTTGCACTAATTATTATAAGTCCGATGCTCACCGTTTTTGTGGCATTATTATTACCGATCACTGCTTTTTTAATCGCACGGATTGGAAAAAGTCTCAAACGTACCTCAACGAAAGGGCAAAAGAAGTTAGGAGTTATTTTATCTATCGTAGAAGAGACTATCTCAGGGTTAAGGATCATAAAAGGTTTTAATGCCATAGAGGCAGCCGACGAAAAGTTTATAAAGCAAAACACCGAGTTGACAAGGATTATGAATCGGTTGTACCGTAAAAGAGATATTGCTTCGCCATTAAGCGAGTTTCTCAGCACGATTGTTTTAGTGATGGTCCTATGGTTTGGAGGGCAATTGGTCTTAAGCGAAAATTCAACACTCGACCCTTCGGTTTTTATTTTTTATATAGCCGTTTTTTCTCAGTTGATAGTGCCGGTAAAGGCTTTTACTGTGGCTTATTATAATGTTCAGAAAGGAGTTGCTTCTGCCGAAAGAATTGATGAGATTATTACTGCCGAAGAGGTTATTCTGGAAAAACCTGACGCTTTGCCAATAAACAAGTTTAATGATCATATTGAATATAAAAATGTCTCATTTGCCTATCAACTGGAGCCTGTTTTAAATAATATCAACCTGAGAATCGAGAAAGGAAAAATGATTGCGCTTGTGGGAGCATCGGGAAGTGGAAAATCTACAATGGTTGATTTGCTGCCGAGATTTTATGATTGTACAGAGGGGGAGATAGTCATAGACGATATCTCTATAAAAGATTTAAAAATTGATCATTTGCGCGATCTGATGGGGATTGTTACTCAGGAGACTATCTTGTTTAACGATACTGTTTTCAATAATATAGCCTTTGGGTTACCCGTTGCGAGTGAAGAAGATGTGATAACTGCTGCTAAAATTGCCAACGCACACGAGTTTATAGAAAAGATGCCTGAGCAGTATCAGACAAATATTGGAGATAGAGGCGTAAAACTTTCAGGCGGCCAACGCCAACGCATCAGTATAGCACGTGCTGTGTTGAAAAACCCACCAATCATGATACTCGATGAAGCTACTTCGGCGCTTGACACCGAATCGGAAAGACTTGTTCAAGACGCTTTGCTGAAACTAATGAAAAACAGAACTTCAGTAGTTATTGCTCACCGGCTTTCAACTATTCAGTATGCTGACGAGATCATTGTTCTGGATAAGGGAGAGATAGTGGAAAGAGGTTCGCACTCGCAACTTATCGCCCAAAACGGCATTTATAAAAGGCTTTGCGATATGCAGAGCTTTCGTTAAAAGATAATTTTGATAAAATGCCAATAACGAGGGCGCATATTTGCAGTACAATTTGTTTTGGGGGCTTCGTTTATCCCTGATACAGCTTTTAATTATTTTAAGTTCTACTTCAGTCATTAAATTTAGATAATATTGACTCTATTGAAATATTGTGATCACCTGAAATCTGATTATTTTTTTGTTGTACTAATTTTATCTAAATCTTTATTCATTCGGCAAACTCAAAAAAATGTAAAGAATATGGGTTTTTTCTTAAATCTGAATTAATAAGAAGAAAGCTTTTTTTACCTAACTGTTGAGTTAATAGGGGTAAAGCCCGTTTTCATTTTTGTTTAACTATAATTTTGAACGTGTTGATTGTAAAATATTAAGTTCGGATAGAATATTTTTTCTTTTTTCATATTTCATACTTTTGTAAAAAAAAAGATGCTTTTTTTAATCCAAGAAAACCTCCAAGCAATGAGAAAATCTATATACTTAGCTCTATTCTTACTGACAATGTCATCTCCCTTTGTTGCTTTTGTACAGAACGTTTCAAATATTAGTTACATAAACAATAGGCAATACATTGATGGATTACCTGTATTTACTGAAGAGGATCTGGCAATGTTTAAAGATTTACCTGAAGTAGAGATGTCAGAAAGGCTAAAGGGACGAAATCTGCCTGTATTTGTGGATAATTCGCAGCAACCTTATATGCGGTCTATTTTTAACCAGTCTGGTCTTGAGTGTGGGCAGGCTGCCGGTGTAGCATATCTTTATACTTACGAAGTTAACAGATTGAGAAATCTGCCATCGAATGTGAACGATAATTTATATCCTACTCATTTTGTTTTTAACTGGAGTAATTCAGGAAGTGGTAGCGCCGCAGCCTTTTTCGACAGTTGGAATATTATAAAAGAGTTAGGCACTCCTAATGTTACTCAATATGGTGGCAGCCTGAACTCTGGAGGAGCATACCGTTGGATGAATGGCTATGATTTATATTATCAGTCAATGAGTAATAGATTGTGGGACTTTTATAAAATCCCTTTGAATAATGCCGATGAGCTTGAGGTACTTAAGCATTGGATTGACAATCATACCAAAGGTGAAGAGACGGGAGGTCTGGCAGTTTTTTATGCTAGCTATAGCGGTGTTTACGAAACTCTGCCTCCGGGAACTCCCGAAGCCGGAAAGTATGTACTTACAACACTTCATACTTATGCCAACCACGCACTGACTATAGTTGGCTATCATGATTCCATCCGGTACGATCTTAATGGAGATGGAAAATATACTAACCATTTGGATATTAATAATGATGGAGTGGTTGATATATTGGATTGGGAAATTGGCGGTGTAAAAATTGCCAATAGTTATTCAGCTACTTCATGGGGTAATCAGGGATATGCCTATCTCTTATATAATGCTCTTTGCCGCCCGTTGCACATGGGAGGCGTTTGGAACCGATCGGTTTATGTAGCAAATGCAAAAGAGCATTCGGAGCCACAAATAACCTACAAAGCTACAATAACGCATAACTCGCGCGAGTGTGTAAAAGTTATGGCCGGCGTTGCTAAAGGTTACGATGCTCAACAACCTGAGCATATCATCGAATATCCCGTTTTAAACTATCAGGGGGGAGACAAATATATGCAGGGCGGTTCGTCAACAGCAGATAAAACCCTTGAGTTCGGACTCGATGTTACAGCTTTGCTAAATCATTTAGAAAGTGGGGAAGAGGCTACTTTTTTCTTCTTGATGAATGAGAAAGACCCTTACAACAACGCCACAGGTGTGATAAACAGCTTTTCATTGATTGATTATACCAATACGATGCTGGAAATACCCTGCCAGCAAACAAACATTCCGATTGTTGAAAATGGCCTTACAATGTTAAAGGTAAATGCTGCAATAACTTTTGAAGCGCCTGAGATAATTATTCAAAGTCTTGATCCGGCAACAGTTAATGAACCTTATGAGTTTCAGATGCTCGGAGGTGGTGGAAAAGAACCTTATCAATGGAAAATAAGACAACAATATAGTATAGAGAATGGAGAAGAGTCATTTCCTTACATTTCATCCGGTCAGCTTAATCCAAACAATTCCACCTCGGGATTTGCAACAAAAGTTATTGATTTCGACTTCCCGTTCTATGATAAAAGTTACAACAAAATTTATATTCATACCGATGGTTATCTTATGTTTACTGATGAGCCTTATCCATGGATTTTTCTTGTAGATGAATTTGTGTTTTTTAAAAATCTTAAAAACATCTCACCATACATGGCAAAAGTGCTTGGTGTAAGTCAGGGTGGTGGGATGTGGTACGAGGGTGATCAGGATATGGCTACTTTTCGTTGGAAAGCTACAGAGTATTCCACAGGAAACGTCCTGAATTTCGCTGTCTCTCTATTCCCGTCAGGCAGTATTGAGTTCTTCTACGGAGAGATAACTGCTGCTCAATATAATAAATGGCATGCCGGAATATCTAATGGCGATGATTTGAATTACCATCTGCTTGATATATCTAATACTTACAATGTTCAACCTAATACAAAGATTGTTTTAGAGCCGGATTATTCCATGTCTGATATGAAAATTACCGAAGATGGATTATTCTATGGAACGCCGACACAATCGTACGAAGATGTTGATATTTCGTTCTCGCTTATGGATTCTAACGGTATGCAGTGTTTGAAAACTTTACCTTTTTCCACCGATGGAATTAATAAGATAGTTATTAGGAGTACTGAAATTTCCGCCGGAGACGATAATATTATAGAATATGGGGAGACAGTCTTTGTTTCTGTTAAATTGCAAAATATAAGCGACGAAGTTGTTAATGCTTCGTTAATGACCATTTCAGGGCAAGATCAGTACGTTGGCTTGATTGATAATACCCAGAATTTGAACGCATTTGAACCTGGAGAGATCGTCTTTATTGAAGACGCATTTTCTTTTGAGGTTTCTCCCTATGTACCCAATAATCACAACATTATTTTTAATACTCAAATAGATGCTTTAGACGAATCGTACAATAGCCATATCTATTTAAAGGCCTATACGCCGGTTTTAGCTGTTGGCAATGTAGCAGTAGATGACGGAAATAATGGACTTCCCGAGCCTGGCGAGACGATCCAGCTTTTGGTGAATATTGTCAACTCGGGTGGGGGCAAGGCTTATAATCTTAATGGTGCAATTTTAATAAATGATCCTTTTATAACAATTGAACAGGGGAATTGGTCAATAGATTTACTCGAAGGCAATCAGGTTGTTACAGCGCAATTTGAGGTGGCTATTGACCAAAACACTCCAATAGGTCATGTGGCATATCTTATCATTAATGTTGGAGCTGATCAGGGATTTAGTGCAGTTGACGTTTTTGCAATGACTATTGGTTTTGTTGTTGAGGATTTTGAAACCGGTAATTTCAGCAGTTTCGATTGGGAGTTTGCGGGCAATTCCCCATGGGTCATCACTAATCAAAGTCCATGGGAAGGCCAATATTGTATGAAATCGGGCAACATCAGTCATAGTCAATCAAGTACTGCAAAGGTAACCATGGAGGTAATGGTTGATGGGGAGATTAGTTTTTATTATAAAGTATCAAGCGAGACTAACTATGATTTTCTCTCTTTTGCCATTGACGGCAGTATGAAAGGCTCGTGGTCAGGCAATATTGGATGGACTAATGCTACCTATCCCGTACAGGCTGGCGAGCGAACGTTTTCGTGGCATTATGATAAAGACTATTCGGTATCAAACGGAAGTGATTGTGGCTGGATAGATTACATTATTTTCCCTCCAAGTGTTTCCGATGTTTTAGTTGCGTTTGCCGGACCTGATATGACTATTTGTGAAAATAATATACCCATGATGCAAGCAAACGTTGCTAATGCCATATACGTCGAATGGAGCACAACAGGTGATGGTGTTTTTAATAATCCGGAAATCGTGAATCCTTATTATACACCAGGAATAAATGATATAGAGAGCGGGTCAGTGCAACTCACTATAACAGCCTATGATGATCTTGGAAGCTACTTTGTTGATGATATGACACTCTTCATTACACGTTTGCCATTTGTATTTGCCGGAGAAGACTTAACTGTTTGTAATCCATCTGAAGTGGAATTGTCCGGCTCATTGCAATTTACCTTTGTTTGTTTATGGAGCACCTCCGGCGATGGTGTTTTTACCGTTAACAATCAACCGGTAACCACATATTACCCAGGAGACGGTGATTTGGCTTCTGGTACTGTAGAATTGACGCTTAAAGGTTTTTCGATGGTTCCGTGTGCTGAAAGTATAACTCATACCATGAATGTTCTGTTAACGGATTTGCCTGAGGTGGAGTTTTCCCAACTGCCCGAGTTCTGCATTTATTCGCCCGATTATCAGCTTACGGAAGGAAGCCCCCCAGGTGGTGTTTATTCAGGACCAGGAGTAATAGATGGTTGGTTTTATCCTTCATTGGCAGGCATTGGATTGCATGTGCTCACTTATACCTTTATTGATGAGTTTGGTTGCGAAAACTTCGCTGAACAAACAGCCTTTGTTGACGAGTGTTTCGGGTTAAATTCTGGTGTCAATGTTGGTATAGATATTTTTCCGAATCCTACAAACGGATCTTTTAAAATTGTTTTTGATCAAAATATCGGCGGGAATTTTAGGATTGAGATTTTTAATATCAAAGGTCAACGACTATTTAACGAAGATATCAATTTGCGACGGGAGGTATCCGACTATTTTCTGGATATCGGAGATAAACCGGAAGGGATTTATTTACTAAAGATCACATGTGATACAATGTTTTATACATCTAAACTTATTCTGAAAAAATGAATTACTAAGGGTGGTTTTTTAAATTTCGCCAAAGGATTTGACTCGTTAAGAAGATGGTTTTATTAGGATTTATATTTTGTACAGCTCCTCCTTTATTATTGCGAATTCCAACTGCCTATAATCAACCTTAGTGAGCGTGGTATGATTGTTATTTCAAATGGCGCCTGACCTAAACTTTCACCATCGGCTTCCATCATAAAACCAGGCTTTTTGCTTAGTATGGTAACCCTCTTTGCTGTAAAGGTTGATACTTTTGGATGCTTGACAAATTGTCCGTTGTAAAGATTGCGTAACAATGAAAGCACTGAACCTAAGCCAAATTTTTTAATAATTGTTATATCGAGCAAACCATCATCGGGAATTGCGTTGGGAAGCTGCATTATACCTCCGCCATTGTATCTGCATATCCCGACACTGATACTGAAGGCGTTGAAGTTATACTTTGTTCCATCAATTTCTACCTGAATCATACTGGGCTTATACTGGAGAAAACTGGTTAAAAGATTTATCAGATAAGAGTAGGCATTGCTTTTACCTTCTGCCCTTTGTTTATTGGTTTTTTGTGCTACTAATGCGTCAAAGCCCATTCCGGCAATATTGATAAAATAACGCTTTTTTTGCTGGCCGTTATCAAAATAGGTTATCACTCCGACATCTTGCGTAAATTCCTTACCCTTTATTACTGTTTTTACTGCCTGAACACCTTTTTTAGGAACGTTGAACATGCGTCCCCAGTCGTTGCCGGTACCGGCAGGGATCAATGCAAGTAAATGCGTATCAGGATGGAAGTCTTTAAAATCCAACATAGCGTTGGCAGCTTCATTTAGGGTGCCATCACCGCCGATGGCTATGATTTTGCGATATCCTTTTTTCAAAGCATCATCAACAATCTCTAAAGTATGAAAAGGATGTTCGGTAAGTGCATAATCAAAATTCAGTCCTTTGCTGGTCATTTCCCGATGTATCATCTTCCATTCGCGCTTAATGGCACGGTTTCCGGCATTGGGATTTACTACGGCAAACCACTTGTTGTCTGACAATTCATTGTTTTTCATGGATTTACTTATTGTTGAACAGTTGACTTTGGCGCAATTAAGGGGTTAATTGTATCTCGGCCTAATAAAAAAAGCATAGTAAAAAAGGCGTAAAATGTAACTCCGGCTTGTGTATCCAACGTATCTTCAGTGAGCATGCTCAAGGTAGAGATAACAAAAAAAACAAGGAAGAAATAGTCTTTATACATGTTCAATTTTATTCCTGGCCAGACCATTGCAAAAATAAACAATAAAAAACCAAAGATTCCGAGTGTGGCGAATACTGTCAGATATTGGTTATGTGTACGCCACCACTGATCGGGAGGAAGCTGACTCTTCATTTTGGGGTACATCTGTTTAAATGCATTGTCAATGTCGCCGGTTCCCGTTCCAAACCATAAATTTTCCCTGATAATATTTATTCCGGCACGCCAAAATTCCAATCGTTGTGTAACTGATGTGGCGGTTAGATAGCCCGTTTGACGATATAGTACAATTTCCCAGACTACAGTTTTTAGCCGGTGTTTAATGTTTCTCTTTTCTAAATGATTAATACTTGCAATGCCGGTTTCGATGTTGTGTATATCTTCTGGCGTCAGTGCGTTAAGGCCATCGGCATCCTTGCGCAACCCTTTCGAGGTCATATAACGAATAAGTGTGTACATCAATCCGTGCCCATATTTATCAACGGAGTCGAGTTTAATATTACTTCGCTTATTCCATTCTGATTCTAACTCTTCAACATTAATATATTGGCCTACCCAGTTTCCGTTTTCAATACCAAATAGAGTGCTGTCATGTAAATAAGGATTTCCACGACTGGTGAATTTATCGAGGCTTTCATGATAAAAAGGCTTTTTGGGAGTAATTTCATCATAAATTGACTTCATAAATAAAAACATGAAAACCGGAATGGCAATGATGAAAAACAAAAGCGCCGATTTTACCACGATTCGTTTTAAATTAATTACAAAGATGGTAAGCAATATAATAGAGGTAATTACTATAATAGCAAAGCCTGTAACTGACTCCATTAAAGTAAGAAAAAACAGTAACCATATTGAAGATAGAGCTAAAAATATCCTGAAAACTTTAGAGAAATGTTTTTTTTGAAAAGATAAATAGATTCCCGCAAAAAATGCTACGCTTATGTTTAATGCAAACCGTATTAGAGAAATGAAAGGGGCGCTCCTGGGCTGATAAATCTCTTGTGTAAAGAGTTTGTAGGAGCTGTAAAACGACCCGAAAAGGTTGGCTCCAATGAAAACAAGCATTAGATAATAGAAGGTCTTCACGTTCAGGCGTGGGGAAGTGGAGATGATAATTGGTAGGGCCAACAGCGGAAGCTTTATGCGTAAGTCTTTCCATGCATAATGCAAATCGGAAGTCCACAACAGCCCTATTACATGGATAGCAAAAATGGAAAAGACGACCAGTGCAGGTTTGTTTTTGAAAAAATCACGAAATTTATATAGGATTTTTGGATCAATCAGCCAGTTGAAAATCAAGATAAACTGTGCGATACTCATCAGATATTTGGATGTGGGCAAAGAAACGAGCATCAATCCAAGTCCAAAGAGGTATATGTTTGTATGATTAAACCATGCAGGTATTTTTTTTACAATTGTCATTTTTGATTAATCATTTGATTTTCTTTTATTACAAAAAAACTAATTTTGTTTCAAAGAAGTATTATTTAAAATGAAAAAGAAAAGAAAAGCTTTCGGCAGATTTCTAAGAACCATCGTTAAAGCCTTGCGTATCTTTCTAATGACCATAGGAGTAGTTTTTTTAATTATGGTTGCGTTAAGTTTTACTTCAATACCTTTTAAGGTTTATTATTGGTTAGGAACTAATCAGGTTAACCCGAAAGGAACCCCTGATTATATTGTGGTTATGGGCGCCGGTGGTATGCCAGGCCCTGGCGCCCTTATGAGAAGCTATTTTGCTGCAGAAGCTGCATTGCTTTTCCCCGAGGCAAAAGTCATTATTACGTTACCAGCCGATACGCTAAATTTTATTAATAGCGATGCCTATCGAATGGCAGAAGCTATTGAGATGAAGGGCATTAGCGCCGACAGGATTATCTTCGAAACAAATGGCACGAATACTTATACCCAGGCCAATGAAGTATTAAAATTGCTTGGCTTTAAAGATGATGTCAATTTGCTTATCGTAACATCGCCCGCTCATGTTTATCGTTGTATCCTTACATTTAAAAAATGTGGTTTTCAACATGTAGGAGGGCTGCCGGCATTTGAGGCAGGTTTTAGTCCTGATCTGCTGATTACCGAAAAAGAGAGAAAACAAAAAGTCAAAGAATTAGGAAGAAGGGTGAGTTTAAGATATAATATGTGGAATTATCTTTCTTTAGAGGTTGTTGTTGTCAGAGAGTTTGTGGCGCTCGGATATTATAAAATCAAAGGATATATATGATGTGTGATTAGCCATTTAAGAGCTTTTAGCAAATAAGAAAATTTTTGATTTTTTGAAAATTGGTTTTGAAATTAAAATCCTGAACAACTTTTAATCGTCCTGCTTTCCCCATTTTTATTCTAAGCTCTTGATCTCCAATTAGTCGTACAGTTTTATAAAAAAGATCCTCTGCGTTGTTTGCGTCAGCTAAAAATCCGGTTTCTCCATCTACAATCAGTTCGGGATTACTACTACAGTTGAATGCCACCACCGGCTTTTCATGCATCATTGCTTCGGCCAGCACATAACCAAAACCTTCCCAAAGCGATGGGAGAATAAAAATGTCAATCTGACCCATAAAATCTGCAATATCATCAACATAGCCGGTAAGTACTACGTGGTCTTGAAGGCGTTCATCCTGAATTTTATTCAATAAGACTTGTTTTTGAGAACCATCGCCGCCAATCAACATTTTGAATTGATAACCGGCATTGCGTAATTTTTTAGCAAGATGTATCAGTTCATGTTGAGCCTTCTGTTTTTCAAGTCTTCCCAAATTTCCGATAACAACTGATCCGGAAGAGGATTTTCTATTGTTGTTATGCGTCAGTTCGTTGATTTTGACTCCATTATAAATCACGGTAATTTTTTCAGGGTCAATTATATTTTTGTTATTTGATAAAACAGTGCGTTTTGTTTCATAAGAGTTAGCCAGTACTTCAGTAATTATCTTTGCAAATAGAAAGCGATTTAACAGTGTGTTGCGTATTGGGATGGCGCTGCCTCTGCGGTAAATAATTCTGTTTACACCTGCTAACCTTGCTGCAATTCCGGCAGATTTCATATCAGACGGCAAGTTGAGAACAACGGTTTTTATCTCTTTTTTGATGAAAAATCTGCGAAGCTGATAAATGCGAAAAGGATTGAGAAAACTCAAGTTAGAGATGGTGAACGAGTATGTATTTAGCTTTTTGTTAGTTGCTTTATGCAATAAAAATGAATTTTTATGAGCTGCTAAAATTACCGGAATTCCCTCATCAGATAAAGCGGAAGCAATTTCGAAATGCCATTTTTCGCCTCCTCCCCAGGTTTTAGCGGTATTAAAAAAGCAGATCATGACTTGTTCTCTTTTTTTCGCTCTTTCTGCATTTGCCACGCTTTGAAATATTTCAGAAAGGTTTGAAGCGCAGCCAAACGGCAAATGACATAACCGTAATAGCCATCTAAAAAACCGCCATTTATAATGTATTTTCTTAGAAATATTGTCGGAGGATTAAGTAATGCCTTAATGAAAGGGATGTGTCGGCCTGAGATAAAAAGCTGTTGGGCTGCTAAGCTGCTAAATTTGTTCGTTTGGGCAACATGCTCATCTATTGAATAATAGCTAAAATGAAGCAGATCGCCTTTAAGGAAAGCTATTTGTTGAGGCTCGTTAAATTTTAGCTTTTCATGTACCTCTCCACTCCATTGAGCCTGATTCTTGTGAAAGATGCGTAGCTTGGTGTCGGGGTACCAGCCGCAATGTTTTATCCATTGCCCGCAATAATTGGTAAGACGATTAAAACGTGCAAATTGTGGTGTTCCCTGTGATTTCCATTTTTTAATCGAATTTTTCAACTCCTCCGAAATTGCTTCATCGGCATCAATAGAGAGAATCCAATTATTTGAAGCTAATGAGTTAGCAAAGTTTTTTTGTGCTGAGTAGCCCCTCCATTTTTCCGAAATAAATTTTGCTCCAAATTGCTCACATATATTTTGAGTTTCATCAGTCGAAAACGAATCTACTACAATAATTTCGTCCGCTATCTCTTTAACGGATTGCAGGCAACGGCCTATGTTGCGTTCTTCGTTGAACGTGATGATTATAACTGATAGTTTTGTCATCGTCTCAATTCAAAGTTTTGCCCTAGATAAACTTTTCGAACATGTTCGTCAGCAGCAAGTTCTTCGGCAGTTCCCGAACGAAGTATCGAGCCTTCAAACAGCAAATAAGCGCGATCGGTGATCGAAAGAGTTTCGTGTACATTGTGGTCGGTAATAAGAATGCCTATATTTTTATCTTTTAGTTTGCTTACAATATTTTGAATATCCTCTACCGCTATTGGGTCAACACCGGCAAATGGTTCGTCAAGCAGGATAAACTTAGGATCAACGGCCAGCGCCCTTGCAATTTCCGTTCTACGGCGTTCGCCACCCGATAGAGTTATTCCACGGCTCTTCCTTACATGCTTTAATCCAAACTCCTCAATCAATAACTCTAAACGCTCTTTCTGTTCAGCTTTACTGAATTTGGAAAATTCCAAAACACTCTTAATATTGTCTTCAACGCTTAAATGGCGAAAAACAGAGGCTTCCTGTGATAAATAACCAATGCCGCGCTGTGCACGTTTGTACATTGGTTCGTAGGTAATATCTACATCATCTAACAACACACGCCCCTCGTATGGCTTTATCAGCCCTACTATCATATAAAAAGTAGTTGTCTTACCGGCGCCATTCGGCCCCAACAGTCCGACTATTTCTCCCTGCTCAACACTTACAGAGACATCGTTGACAACCATGCGCTGCTTGTATTTTTTGTAGATATTTTGTGTTTGTAATAACATGTTGCGTAAGAATCAAATGAAGTGTCAAAGTTAGATTAAAACTGAAATTGAAGACTAAGCAATAACCCAAATTTCTGAATATCGGCATGGTCGAGATATGATAAACGCCAAACTGCATCAAATCGGATTACCTTTAAAATATTTTCAACTCCGGCGCCAACTTCAAAAAAGGGCTTGTTGAGAGTGTACATACCTTTAGGGAAAATAGAATAATTTCGGTTTTTATGATCAAGCCCTCCTACAATAGCCCTGCCCCAAATAACTTCACGCCATTTCAGCTTTCGAAAAAGAGGTACACGATTGAAAAAATAACCGTCAAAATGATGAGTATAATAAGCGCTAAGATATTTATTGCTCACAAACTCAAAATAATTCATAGTGTTGTTTGAATATTCATCAAAGAAAAAGGTCTCATTACCTTCATGGAGTTTCAATAGTGGGTATGGTAGCTTGCCCCAGAATCGGCCAGCTTCAATAATATATTTACTCCATCCTAAATCCATGATATTGAACCAGTGCGAAATTCCCAGTTGTAACTTGTGGTACTCGAAATCTGCCTTAAACAGTTTTGGAATCCCATAGCTGTACCGCAGTTCTAAAATCGGATATTTTGCCCCAAGGCTAATACGCTTAAAATCGCCCATCATTATCTTTTCCTGATAGGCCAGACGCGTATCAAGCCTTATTTCTGTTGTGGTAAGGACATTTTGAGCTTTAAATGTTTCAATGGTATCATTGCGGAAATAAAACTGAAAAGCTGTATTAGTGGGCGACGATATATTTTGGACAATAAAATTCAACGTATTCTGAAAACCGTTAAACCACTCATGTTCATAATTAATTTTGGTCTCTTCTAAAAGTGATAGTTTGTCGGCGGGATTGCGTCTAAACAAAAATGCCATAAAAAAATCCTCTCTAAAGGCGTTTTGGCTGGTTCCAAGCTGTTGGAGGTCTTTTATGTAATTAATGCCGAGGGCTTTACGCGGGTTTTTGTCAATCATGTATAATCCGCTTAATCCGTATTTAAACTTCTCATCCTTTAAGCCGTAGGCCAAATGTCCGCTAAATCTAACCTTTGTGCTGAAATCGTTGCTTGTCCTGCCTCCAATTCTGAAGCGTACACCCTCGATTTCGTTATAGCTGAATAACGAAGCGTATGGGCCATATTCAAATAACCCTTTTTCATAATAGCCCATCGCAATCATCTGCAAAATGTCAATATATGTTTTAAAACGAGGCAATGTTTTTAGGGTGTCAACCATAAAGTAGATAGTCCTTTCGTCAGGCGTAAGTTCCTCATGGCGATTTTTCAACCAAAAATCATCAGGTCTTTTTGAGTCATTTTTATCTATAACGATTGAAACCGGCGATTTATAAAAATCATCTGGCCGTTGCTGATTAATTAGATAATTACTGTAGGTGGTCGTCTTCCTGCCAAAAAATCCAACTACTTTATCATTATTTTCAATCAAATTAAAATCGCCGATAGCGTAGTCTTTTACTAATAACCAATACTTATCCTCAATTAAATTGTAGGTTTTGCTAATAAAAAAGTCGTTAATGTAATTGATATTGGCATCATCGGCAATTTTTAATTCGATATCTTTAATTGCGAAAGTGGTGTCGTGAACCCAATAGTTTCCTGTAAAGGTAAGTGTTTGCTTACGTCTTGGTTTAAACATCACTTTATAGCACCATTTATTGTCGTGATAGGCGCTGTCAATCAAATAATAACGATAATAGTTCAAGCCAAAATCAGCGATCGGGCTAATAAAATTTTTCTCAAAAAGTAATATGTAATTATCGTAAACATTAGTGTTTTGGAATTTGTCACCAAGAAATTTACTTATGCTTTCGTTATCAATTCCTGACATTTTAGTCGCCTGTATCTTCTCCAACGAGCTACGGGGGTTCTTACGAAAATATAAGTTGGACAATGTTTCAGATAAAAAAACAGGAAGGTATGTTTTGCCATTTACTGATGAGGTGTCAACATAATCGAAAATAAACTCGAACGATCTGAATATTTTCCACTCTTTCATCTTAGTGGATACATTGCTGATGTCAACTTGTATTTTGTTGTAAGCCTCGTATTCGTATGCATCGAACTTGTCGGGGTTATTGTTTGGTTTGTTCTCTATAATTTTCTTCAAAAGAATTTCTGCCGGATTCTCGCCGGCGACTATCACTACAGGTTGTAATTCAAATTCGTGCGGAATCATTTCAAAATTGATAATTTGAAATTTTCCTTTTTCGACTATTATTATCTCTTTTTCAAAGCCGATGAATGTTGCTATTAAACTGTCGCCGGGGTTTTTGGTTTCAATGGAGTATTTACCATCAAAATCTGATGTAATACCTATTGCTCGGTCATTAAAAATAATATTTACGTAAGGCATTGGCTCGCCGGTTTCCTTGTTCACAACACTTCCCATAATTTTGGTAAGTTGTCCGTAGGATGCTTGATTTATTAGTACTCCCAGCAGAAAAATAAATACATATCTCGTAAAAACGGATATCATTAAGTTTTTGTTTTAACTATCAAAAAGTTCTGAATATCATTATTTTATAATATGCCTTCTTTTAGTATGTCGTGGATATGTATCATACCGATATAGGTATTTTTTTCTTTTACCGGCAATTGGGTAATATTGTTTTTGCGCATTATATCAAGCGCATCGGCTACCAACATTTCCGGATTGACGGTTTTTGGGTTCTTTGTCATGATGTCAGATGCTTTCAGTTTATCTATCGAGCGACCTGATTGCATCATTCTTCGAAGGTCGCCATCGGTTATGATACCGGCAAGGTTGTCGCCCTGCATAACGCAAGTTGCTCCCAAACGCTTTGAGGTCATTTCGATAATGGCTGAAGCGATATCATCATCCACTGAAACAGCCGGTTTTTCGTTGTTAGGATAAATGTCGGAAACACGTAAAAAGAGCTTTTTGCCGAGAGTGCCCCCTGGATGCAGCATGGCAAATTTATCCCTTGTAAAACCACGGTATTCCATCAGGCACACTACTAATGCATCTCCCATGGCAAGTTGGGCAGTACTACTGGTGGTGGGAGCCAAGCTTGATTTACCTACCTCTTTTTCAACAGAGGTACGGATAATGTAATCGGCCTGTTGAGCAAGATAAGAATCTATGTTGCCAACCATAGCAATTAATTTGTTCCCCATCAATTTAATAAAAGGGATCAACACTTTAATTTCTGGTGTGCTACCACTATTGGAAATACAGATAATAATATCTTCGGGCTTGATAATTCCCAAGTCGCCATGTACAGCATCTGCCGCATGCATAAAAATTGATGGCGTTCCTGTTGAGTTAAGGGAGGCGACAATTTTTTGACCTATAATAGCGCTCTTGCCAATGCCAGTAATAACAACACGCTCTTTTGTTTCGTAAATCAGTTTTATACACTGTGTAAAGCTATTATCCACAAATGCTGTCAGGGCGCTAATCGCTTCCGACTCCGAACGCAAAGTGTTTATTGCAATATTGATGATCTCTTGATCGGTTATCTTAGCCATAAATAATTCTTTTTATGAAAAAAAAAGAGGTCATTTTTATGCAAAAGTACTTGATAATTAAAATAGGCCTATTTTTACTAATCATATTGTACAAATAGCATCAGATTGCTTTGATGAAAAGTTGTTTAAATTTGTTAAATATTAATTTTTGCTCGTTAGTAATAAAAAAATATTAGATTTGTATTTAGGAATTAATTGACTTATGCAAGTTTTTAAAATATTGTTTTTAATAGTTCGTTAACTGACTTTTGTTTAGTACGTTAATGTACACGTTTTATTGAATATTTGGATTCATGTTTATGTTGGAAAAGGAAATGATTACATCTAAAGTGGCGGATTATCCGCTTCATCAGATGCTCAAACAGTTTTTTGGGTTTGACAGCTTTAAGGGTTTACAAGAGCCAATCATCAGACATCTGCTTCAGGGCAATAATACTTTTGTAATTATGCCTACTGGCGGTGGTAAGTCAATGTGTTATCAGTTGCCTGCATTACTTTTAAAAGGTACTGCAATTGTTGTTTCGCCATTGATCGCTTTAATGAAAAATCAGGTGGATACACTTAGGAATTTTGGCACAAAAGAAGGTATTGCTCATTTTTTAAACTCCTCGCTCACAAAACAGGAGATAATACAGGTTAAAAACGATATGACCGATGGCTTTACCAAATTGCTTTATGTTGCACCCGAATCCTTAACCAAAGAGGAAAATGTTGATTTCCTGCAAAGTATTGACGTTTCGTTCTATGCTATTGATGAAGCCCATTGTATCTCGGAATGGGGGCACGATTTCAGGCCTGAATACCGCCGATTAAGACCTATTATCGAATCCATCGGACAGGATGTGCCGGTAATAGCGCTCACAGCCACTGCAACCCCTAAAGTGCAACAGGATATTCTAAAGAACCTGAATATCCAGAATGCGACTATTTTTAAATCATCCTTCGATAGGCCAAATCTTTATTACGAAGTAAGACCCAAGACAAAAGATGTATTTAAAGACATCATTAAATATATTAAATCCCACTCCGGCAAATCGGGAATAGTATATTGCCTGAGCCGTAGAAAAGTGGAAGAGCTTGCGGAAGTGCTTCAGGTAAATGGAATAAAAGCTCTGCCATATCATGCCGGGCTTGATGCAGCAACCCGCCGTACTAACCAGGATAAATTCCTGATGGAAGATGTAGATATTATTGTAGCAACGATTGCATTTGGTATGGGCATTGACAAACCAGATGTGCGTTATGTCATTCATCACGATATGCCTAAAAGCCTTGAAGGCTATTATCAGGAGACAGGCCGCGCAGGCCGTGACGATGGAGAGGGCAACTGCATTACTTTTTATAGCTATGACGACATACAGAAGCTTGAAAAATTTATGAAAGGTAAACCGGTTGCCGAACAGGAAATCGCTCAACAACTGCTCTTAGAAACGGTTTCCTACGCCGAGTCGTCCATTTGCCGCCGTCGCCAACTACTACACTATTTTGGTGAGATGTATAAACAAGATAACTGCGGCGCTTGCGACAATTGCCTTCATCCAAAAGAGAAAATAGAGGGTAAAAAGTATATAATTATTGTCTTAGAAGCAGTACTTGATGTTAAGCAGCTTTTTAAGGCGAAACATATAGTTAATATTCTGATTGGTAAAAATACAGCGACCCTTAAATCATACAAACACCATCTTATTAAGTCGTTTGGAAGAGGTGAAGAGGAGGATGAGAAATTTTGGAATGCTGTGATTCGGCAAGCGTTGATAAGCAACTTGTTAGATAAGGATATCGAGAATTACGGGTTACTCAGAGTGAGTAAAAAAGGATACCAATACCTTGATTCCCCATGGTCAATCATGCTTACAAAAGATCATGACTACGATAACCTTGATGAAGATGTGGATATTATTACAGGAGCACATAAAACAACCTCTTCAGATCAAGCGCTTTTCACAATGTTGAAAGACCTTAGAAAACAGATCTCAAAAAAAGAAAATCTACCGCCTTTTGTCATCTTCCAGGATCCCTCGCTCGAAGATATGGCTATACAGTATCCTATTACGATGGATGAACTAACGAAGATTACAGGCGTTGGCGTGGGAAAGGCACAGAAATACGGAAAGCCATTTCTTGATTTTATAAAAAAATATGTAGATGAAAATGAGATTGTCCGCCCTAATGATATGGTGGTTAAGTCGGTAATTAATAAATCAGGGTTGAAGGTTTATATCATTAAAAGTATTGATCGAAAACTGCCGCTTGAAGACATAGCATTTACCAAAGATTTAAGTTTTGACGAGCTATTGACAGAGTTGGAGAGCGTGGTGGCATCGGGAACTAAAATTGATATCAATTATTACATCAACGAAGTAGTAGACCCCTATCACCAGGAAGAGATAATCGAATATTTTCAGGAAGCCGAATCCGACTCTGTTGAAAAAGCTTTGTTAGAGCTTGGAGAGGACGAATTTAATGAATATGAAATCAGACTGATGCGCATAAAGTTTATGTCTGATGTAGGGAACTGATGATTTTAATATTTGATCAAAACATGGCGTTCAACTTATTGAATGCTGTGTTTTTGTTCAAGGCAAATCCAAAAGCATGACCAACAAGCTTTTTGTTTTCTTTTTAACTCTTGCTTTAGTGGCAGGATGTGGCCCTGTTGAAGAGAATAAATCAAAAAAAATACCTCAAAATATTCTTAATCTAGATAAGATGGCGGAGCTTATCGCCGATCTTCAAATTGCCGAGAGCGTCCTCAATGAGCTGCAGCGTAACGGAGAGTATGACAAAAGTAAAGCCGCAACACTGATGAGCAGCATATTTGAAACTCACGGTATAACACAACAAGCATTTGATGAGAGCCGGCTGTTTTATGAGAATAACCCTCATCTCTATGAATTGGTTTACGAAAAAGTGATCACACTCCTAACAGAAAAACAGACGGAATTGACGGTGAAGGCACAGAAAGATTCCGTTTTAAGAAAAATGCCGCTGCCACAATAAGCTATTCCTTTTTTGGGATCAGCTTAAATCGCCAAAAATTGTGGCTTCGAAGATATAAATTTCGGCCTCCCTCCATCCGTCCCATCCGATTTTAGCTTTGTCTCTGGCACAATGACCAAGAAACTCTTCCACTGTCCAGTGGTAATTATCAGCAACCTGCGGAAGGAAAACTCCGTTGTTAGTTCCTTTTTTTATAAAAATCCCATGCTTGCCCAATTGAATCTCTTTTGAAGATTTAATTTTTTGCAAAGGAGTTAACACCGAAATTTCGACAGATAGTAAATCAAGCTCTTCGGCTGTTATTTCATCAAAACGACTATCTTCAGTGGCTGCTGATACCGCCAATTGTTTCACTGCCTGCCACAATGGTTCTGTATTGTTAAACCTTCCCAAACAGCCCCGCAACTGACCGTTGACATAAACGGAAACAAAAACTCCATTTTGTGCATTTAATGCTTCGGATTTAAAATCGGGTGTTGTCCCCCCAGTTGCTACACCTAAGATAGCCTCCTTGATTGAATTTTTCGCCATTGCAACAAGCATCTCCTTCTCTTGTTCGGTAAAAGTTGCAGGCTTAGACTTTTGATAAAAAGCTATTGCCCAATAGCCAACAACACCTTTTTTGTCGCCATACAAAGCATCACCCGAATTTTTATATTCTATCGGGATAATTTCAATGTTTTTGTCTTTGCTGCTGATATTGAGTAAAACAAGCATTGAACTCCAGCCGCACATTGCAGTTGCAAGGCCATGTATTGCTGATTGTTCAACTTTTTTTATTGCAGAAAGAAACGTTTTCGGAGAGTTTGTGGAAATGGCCTCGGCAATTATCTGATCGGCACGTTTTGCATCATCATACTCTGGATAATGAGAAAAATCGCTACTGATAACAAAAAGATTATCAGGGTTAAAAAAAGGTTCTAAAGCGCTGGATATCTGTTCTAATACATGAAGCCTTTGAGTGGAGATAATTATTGGAACTATTTTGAATTTCTTTTGTAAATGATATTGAAGAAAAGGCAATTGTACTTCAAGACTGTGCTCTTTGAGGTCGGCGGCAGGGTTATAAGTAAAGCGCTCATGCTCAGAAATCAGTTTATTAGCCAGATCAATATCTACCTCTACTTTACCAAGCGGCGTCAGGTAGTCGCCCTGATTATATACCGATGCGCCGTCGAAAGAAACCCGGTGGCTTGTTCCAATCAAGAAAATTCTATCAAACTCTGAATGTGGGTCAATCTGGTTAAAAGCTGATGCTGCCACAGCGCCGGAGTAAATATATCCGGCATGAGGAGCGAGGATTGCAATTGGAGAACCGACTCTTGGAGGAGCAGCTATATTGAAATAGCTCTTCAAATCAGCTTTTAACTCTTTTGCTGAAGCAGGATAAAATTGCCCTGCCACACAAGGCTGCCTGTCCAACGATTTGTGAAATCTGTCGGAGGGTTTGTCTTTTTTGAAAAATAAGTTGCCAGGCATTGATTGTTGAATTATAGGATATTAAGTATAAAAATGGGGGTGAGCAAATGTACAAAAAATTTAAATCCGTATTAATCAATTAAAAGCCCTGTGTTAACTCTTTACGCCATGGGCATTTTTAGAATCAGCTTATCTTAGTAGCGTAATTGATCCTTTGATTGTTCTCTTGGTAAGTCCTTCGAGTTGAATTTCAAACACATCGCAAACATAAAAATATACTCCCTCGCTACAGTTTCTGTTGTTTTGTTGGTTTTTGCCGTCCCATTGAAACCATGGATCGGTGGTTTGGTAAACGATTCTTCCCCAACGGTTGAAAATGATGAGATTAATTCTTTCGACCGAAGTAAATTCAAAGGCTTTAAACCTATCATTATAAGTGTCGTCGTTGGGAGTAAATACATTGGGTAGTCGGTATGTGCCACATTCGCTGATATCAACGCATTGGATATTACTCATCTGACTTTGATTTCCTGCTGAGTCCACGGCAATTACTCCATAACATCCTGCAATTGAGAAAAGGTTTTTATGAGTATAGTTAGTTGTGAATGGGTCATCAATTGAATCGAGTAATACTAATTCACCCTCTTGTTGTGGAGAATAAAATATCAGGTATTTGGCAATATCAGTCGGGCAGCCGGATGGATTATACCATGTCAGTATATTTTCCACCGCATCGCAGTTGGTGGTTGTTTCAAGCAATTGAGCGCAAGGCGGATCAATATCAATAGGTGTTTCCGAAACTATTTGCGAGAAATTGATGATTGGACTAACAATTGACTGTATTGAGTAATAACCTGTGCTACGAACAAAATACGTATAATTCTCTCCATTTATAAGATCTGAATCGCGATAGTTGTTGTTAGCGCTAAAGCCAATTGAGTCGTACTCAAGTGTTTCCGGATTTTGCCTGAATATCAAATAGAAGTCATTATCCCACGGAACGTTGACATCCCAATTGAGAGTAAGAGTTCTATCGGAAGGTTCTATTTTTAGAAATATTGATTGCGCCGTATGTGTTGAGCCAATGAAAACTCGATTGGTAAAGGGTTCACTGTATAGGTCAACTTTGTAGAGATAACTGTTTTTCGTAGTGTTTAATTCTTTGTCAATGAAAATGGTATCGTTGATGCTCAATGTCGAATCGCAAACGGAAAATGAATTTGGGCTATCGGTTGTGGCTCTTTGTATAATGTAATGATATGGAGCAGGGTATAAAATGGTGTCCAACTCGGTAGGTTTCGACCATGCCACAAATATTTCACCCGCACTTTGCGAGGTTACTTCCACAGAAACATTGGTGATGATTGGTATATCTCTTTTCAGGCTGGCACAAGCCTCTTGTGATGCGATGCTTTTACCGCCGTCAGAAAAAAGAGTAACTACCATATAGCAGTAATCAATGCCATGTATTAGGCCTGTGCCGTTGTTGGTGTCAATAAATGTAGTGTCGGATATGTTAAGCGTTTCGCCTATTTTTTGATATCCGGTATAGTTGGGGACTCCAGTTTCACAATGTTGAGGTTGATAGCCATAGAGGCCGTTTCGCCGGTATATCTCATATTTAAGAGCTTGTGTGCATAATGCTTTTTGCCAGCTAAGATGTATTGAGTTACCAACCGATGAGGCGCTTAAATTTTCAGGCCCCGGGCTTATTACTTCTATGTTTACTGTTTTAATATCAACTAATTGAGGGAAGTTTAACGAGTCTTTTGCGGTAAACACTATTTGATAGGGTTGTAGTTGAACGTGTGAACATGCTGGAGTCCATGTAAAGGTAGATTGTACACTTCCTTTTCCCGATGCTGAAGGGAAAGATGCCGGATTTTCAGGTAAAATTAGTGGGCCTCCCAACGCATGGAGCGAAAGCCAGTCATTATCAGGATCGGTGGCGGAAACGGTAAACGAGAGCGTCTCGCCAACAACTACACAATCGTCCTGTAACGGTGAAATAATAGGAGGCTGATTACTACAAGCTGTGATTGCAATTTGCATGTCGCGGGTTACATAACCGATCCTAACCCCATAGCGCCATTCTTCAATAAGGAAAGCAATGTTATACTCGCCTTGCATCAGAGGCTTATCCCAAATAATGGTGCCTGAAAAAGGGTCTATCTCAAAAGTTGTCGGAATTTGTGTGTTTACTTGGTTGGGGAAAATATAGCCAGGGATAGGTAATCCGCCTTCTCCCCGACATATTGTTAACTTGTAAGAAAGGCTGTCGCCGTCAATATCATAGGCTGCCGGATTATGCATATAAATGCTGTTTACGCACCCTTTATCAATAGGAGCTGCCAAAAGCTGAACAGAATTATTAGGGCCAAGAAACGGATTGATGACTAACTCCGTTTGTAAAAAAAATGGTACATTAACCGAATTGGGGATATTTAAAACGCCATAATTTCGGTTAGGGTCCTCTAAACTTATTGTATATGATCCTTGACCGGGAAATGTATGTACTATGCCATCATACTCATTGCGGCTAATGTTGTTGGGCAGATCAATCTTTTTGGTACGTTGCACTATTGACGAAGAGCCATCTCCCCAATTTATAGGTAGTTCGGGACGGTCGGCTGGGCTTGGTGTGTAAGTATAGGTAACGATTTTGAATTCATATTTCAGATCGGAAATTGCAGTATAGGTGATTTCCCCTGCGCGTTGGTGCGTACCTAAAACGGCAAGGCTCAAAAAGAAAAATGACAAAAAAAATAGAATCTTTCGCATCTAAAAATCAACCGTTAGCAAGATTTTCAAAAGTAGGATTTTCTGAATACTATGATAAAAATAAAATTTTAAACCCGCTCGGAAAAGTGATCTTAACTACAAATCCATGAATTTTTGAAAAACTTTGTTCTCAGGGCGGATTCAATTATTAAATATCAATATGTACTCTTCTAACGAAAAATACTGTTGTTTTATTCAAACGAGATTATGAGTTGTTTGGTTTATTTAATTTTGTAACCTCGATTCTAAGCAGAAATCTTCTATTAGTATGTATAGCGAAGAGGAACATAATGAGATAAGTAATAAATACAATGAACTCATTGGGTGTTGGAAGGCTCAACCTGATAAAGGCGAGTTGGAGATGATAAATAAGGCCTTCGATCTCGCTGTACATGTTCATAGTACGATGCGACGCCGTTCTAAAGAGCCTTATGTCTATCATCCTATTGAGGTGGCAATAATTTGCGCTAAAGATATGAGGCTTGATGCCATCTCCATTGCCTGCGCTCTTCTTCACGATGTAGTGGAAGATACTGAGGTTACCATAGAAGACATTCAGACCATTTTCAACCAACAAATAGCAACGATCATAAGTGGGCTTACAAAAATTAAAGATGTATTAGATGATAGCACCCGCTCGATGCAGGCCGAGTATTTTAAACAGATAATCCTTTCCTTGAGTAACGATATGCGGGTGATCATGATCAAAATGGCTGACCGGCTACATAATATGCGAACATTAGAACACATGAGCCGCGACAAACAACTGAAAATAGCCTCAGAAACCCTTATGTTGTACGCTCCTTTTGCTTATCGGATGGGACTTTACAATATAAAAACAGAATTGGAAGACCTGTCGCTCAAATATACTGAACCCGAATTTTACAATCATATTTACAAGCAGCTTGAAAATACCGAACCTAATCGTTCAAAGTTCATCATGCAGTTTGTAAAGCCCATTGAGGAGATATTGAGCAAAACAGAGATAAAACATCAGATTCAGGTAAGAACCAAGTCGTTGTATGGCATTTATCAGAAAATGTCGCAGCAAAATATCTCTTTTGATGAGGTGTATGATATTTTTGCAATTAGGATAATTCTCGATGTTGATATAGAACAAGAGCGATTGGAATGTTGGAAAGTCTATTCGCTCATTACTGAAATTTATAAACCGAAACACGACAGACTGCGCGATTGGATATCCATCCCTAAAGCTAATGGGTATGCTGCTCTTCATACTACCGTGATGAGCAAAACAGGGAAATGGGTGGAGGTTCAGATAAAATCAAACCGAATGCATGAGATTGCTGAAACAGGCTTCGCCTCTCATCACTATTATAAAAACATGACTGATGAAAACAAAGTAATAGAGGAGTGGCTGAATAGAATCAGAGATCAATTTCAAAATGCAGATAATGATGCGCTTAGTTTTCTTGACGACTTTAAACTTGATATATACTCTGACGAGATTTATACCTTTACACCAAAGGGGGACATGATAAAATTACCCGTCAACTCCTCGGCCCTTGATTTTGCTTACGCAATTCACACCGAAATAGGCAATCGGAGCATTGGCGCCAAAGTAAACCTGACATTAGTGCCGCTCAAACATACTTTAACAAGCGGGGATCAGGTGGAAATTATTACATCTAAAAAACAAACCCCTTTGCCGGAATGGCTCAATTATGTTATAACAACAAAAGCAAAATACCATATTAAAGAGGCGCTTAAGATTGAAAAGAAGAAGCATTATTCGGATGGTAAGCAAAAGTTGAATGAGCTGTTTGAAACTGTTGGAATAGAATTTAGTAAACAGAATATCAAGAAGTTAAAAGACTTTATTAAGATTGAAAGTCTTATAGACCTTTATTATGAAGCTGACGTGGGTCGAATTGATCTTAACGATTTGAAAAGATGTTGGAACATTGCAGAGAGAACTCCATGGTTTAGCTCATTCATACCTTTTATTAGAAGTAAAGCCCAAGTTGAAGATAAGCATGAAGAATCTTTGGCTGAACGAATAAGAAACAAGCCGGAAGAGGTTGTGCTTGGCGAGTCGGTAAATACCGATTATAAAATTGCTACATGCTGTAATCCTATTGCAGGCGATGATGTAATTGGTTTGATTACACCAGGGATGCCTATGCTCATTCACCGAGCAAATTGTAAAAGAGCTCAAGACCAGATGTCTCGCTTCGGTAACCGGATAGTTAAAGCTAAATGGAAACGACATGACCCGCTGCTTTTTTTGGCCGGTATAAAATTTACAAGTATTGATAAAACAGGACTTATCTATCAATTGGCCGACATAATTTCCAACAAGTACAACCTGAAAATTAGATCCTTTAACCTTACAAGTTCTAACGAAGTATCAGAGGGCAAAATAATGTTGTACGTCAAAGACATTGCTAATCTTAATGAATTGATCAGCGAAATAAGGACAATTAAAGAGATTGAAAAGGTTAGTCGAATGAATCCGGAATAAAAATCTTGACGTAACAATTAAAATAGTTTGAATTAAAAAAATAATACTTTTGCAGTCTATTTTTATTTTGACTAAATAACTAATCGGAGATTTTAATATGTATAGTGAAGCTAAAGATAACAGTTTTCCATTTGAATCAGTAAAAAAGATTTTTGTTGATTATCTCGAACAAAAAAAACATCGTAAAACACCGGAGCGCTTTACAATTCTTAAAGAAATATATAATACGCCCGGTCATTTTGATGTTGAGACCTTGTACATTCGCATGAAGAATAATAAATATAGAGTTAGCCGCGCTACTTTGTATAATACTATTGAACTTTTGCTCGACTGCAATTTGTTGATAAAACATAATTTTGGAAATAACTGCGCTCAGTTCGAACGTTCATTGCGATTTGATAAGCACGATCATTTTATCTGTACCCAAACAGGCGATGTAAAAGAGTTTTACGATCCACGGATTATCGAAATAAAAAATACCGTAGAGAAGGAGTTGGGCGTGAAGATTACACACCATTCACTTACATTTTATGGCGAGTGTAATGGCGGATCACTTAAAAAAGTGATTGATGTAGATAGTAATAATTAGAGGCTGATTTAGAATATTACTAAAACATATTTTATCGCCGGAATCTGTACCGACAGTTTCCGGCTTTATTGTGCCCTGTAATTTTATGGAAAGATTATTTTAGCTGCAAATTGATTATTTTTAACCACTCGATTAATTGATTTTAATAGTATTAATAAACGAAAAAGATGAAAGTTGATGTTCTTTTAGGTCTTCAGTGGGGCGATGAGGGTAAAGGGAAAATAGTTGACGTGTTGACGCCCGAGTACGATGTTATTGCACGGTTTCAAGGAGGACCGAATGCCGGTCATACAATCAAGTTCGAAGGATTGAAATTTGTTTTGCATACAATCCCTTCAGGAATTTTTAATCCGAATAAAACTAATGTCATTGGCAACGGAGTAATACTTGATCCCGTAATTTTTCGAAAAGAGATCAATCAATTAATAAAAACAGGTGTAAATCCTAAAGACAACCTTTTAATTTCCCGAAAGGCGCATTTGATATTACCTGGCCACAGGCTGCTCGATGCAGTGTACGAAAAGGCTAAAGGCAGGACTATGATTGGATCCACGTTAAAAGGAATCGGCCCTACCTATACTGATAAAGTGGCTCGACAAGGTTTGAGAATTGGAGATATTGAAAAGCAATTTTTCTTGGAAAAATATAATCATTTAAAAGAGCTACAGCAGCGTATTGTAAACACGTACAAAGTAAATATTAGCAACTTTGAAATTGATGGACTAAGTTTTAATGAATATGAAAAACTATGGTTTGATTCGCTTGAAATATTAAAACAATTCCAAGCCATTGATAGCGAATATTTCATAAACCAAGCTATTGATAATAACAAAAAAGTGTTGGCAGAGGGCGCTCAAGGTACTATGCTCGATATTGATTTTGGATCATATCCCTTTGTTACCTCTTCCAATACGGTAAGCGCCGGCGTATGCTCAGGGCTTGGAGTGGCTCCATCAAAAATAGGTAAAGTCTTTGGTGTGTTTAAAGCCTATTGCACCCGTGTTGGTAATGGACCTTTTCCCACTGAATTGAATGATGAAACAGGACAGATGATCCGGGAAACGGGAAACGAATATGGCGCAACAACCGGACGCCCAAGGCGTTGCGGCTGGTTGGATTTAACCGCACTGAAATATTCTATAATGCTGAATGGAGTTACCGACCTGATTATGACAAAAGGAGATGTGTTGACCGGTTTTGAAAAAATAAAGGTTAGCAACGGTTATCTATCCGGTAACCAAAAAATTAATCATGTTCCTTACGACATCGAACCTGTTTTACCCATATATGAGGAGATTGACGGCTGGCAATCTCCTGTTGAGACAATTGCCACTTACGATGAGTTGCCCGATGCTCTGAAGGATTATGTTAATATCATTGAAAAACGTACTAAAACGCCAATTTCGATAATATCGGTAGGACCTGATAGAAGCCAGACTATAATCCGCTCTTAAACTTAGTGGTATAACTTTTTTGATTTTATATAATCCCACACCTTTTCAGTAAGCATATATCGAATGTCGTAACCATTGGAAAGCGCTTTTCTGATAAATGTAGAGGAGATATCTAATAAAGGAGCTTTGATGATCTTTACTGAAGGATGGTTTGCAAAGTCTCCGGCATCATATTCAGGGCGGTTGTAAATATAAAATTGATAGCCCGAAATAAGATTTTCCCACTCTTTCCAACGATGAAAGTCTTTAAAAATATCCGTTCCGGCTATTATTACAAACTGCCTGCCCGGATAGTCAGATTCTAATCTTAATATGGTATCTATAGTGTAGGATGGTTTGGGCAAATAGAATTCAATATCGCAAACTTTCAATGATGGATTGTGTTCTACTGCAAGTTGTGCCATTTTAAGGCGTTCTTCTTCTTCAAGTAGTTCTAATTCGGGCTTCAATGGGTTCTTTGGCGAAACTACTATCCAAACCTCTTCCAAATCAGTGAATTGGTGAATATAGCTTGCAATAATCAAATGCCCGATGTGTATGGGGTTGAACGAACCAAAGAAAAGCCCGGTTTTTATCATAATTGTCTATTTTTCAATAAATGTTGCAATTGCATTATGAGCCTCTTGAACAGCCTGATCGAGGTTGTCGTTTATTATTATCCGGTCGAAGTGTTTGGCAAAGGTGAGTTCATAAACTGACTTTTTAAGTCTTTGTTGAATTCTCTCTTCCGAATCGGTCATCCGCCCGCGCAAACGTCTTTCTAATTCTGCCAACGATGGAGGCTGAATAAAAAGGGAAAGACAAATGTCAGTGTAATTCTTTTTAATATTGAGGCCGCCTTTTACGTCAACATCGAAAATAACATGATTGCCAGCTGCCCATATCCTTTCAACTTCCTGCTTTAGTGTGCCATAAAAACAACCATCATAAACCTCTTCCCATTCGACAAACTCCGATCTTTTTATCCTTTTTCTAAATTCGCCTTCACTTATAAAGTAATAGTCCACACCATTTTTTTCGTTTGCCCGCGGTTGCCGGCTACAGGCTGATATGGAAAACTCAAGGTTTAGCCCTGAGGCCAACAGACGCCTCACAATAGTAGTCTTACCCGCACCTGACGGAGCCGAAACTACAACCATTTTGCCGTGCTTCATCATAAAATATTAAAAAGTTGTTCTTTAATTTTTTCCAATTCATCTTTCATAAGAACTACTATCCGTTGAATGTTCCAGTCGTTGGCTTTAGCCCCCAAAGTGTTAATCTCACGTCCGATCTCCTGAACTATAAAACCTAACTTTTTCCCTACAGGGCCATCCTCTTTAAGGGTTTGAAGAAAATAATCACAATGATTTTTTAACCTTACCTTCTCTTCCGTTATATCCATTTTTTCGATGTAAAAAATAATCTCCTGCTCCATGCGATTTTGGTCAATCTTATCCGCAGCAACATTTTCGTTTATCTCTTTTTGTAGTTTTTCTCTTATTTTGAGAATCCTTTCGTTTTCAAAAGGCTCAATCTGTTCAATCAAATCGAGAATCATATTGGTACGAGCGATAAAGTCGGATTTAAGATTTGTTCCTTCAGCAATCCTCATGGTATCGCAATCAGCAATTGCTTTTTGTACGATCTCTAAAAGGTCATCCCAAATTTCTTCATCTGAAATATCGTTTTGCAACTCAAACACATTGGGCAATTGAAGTAATGAGTCTAAGCCAAATGGATTCTCTCTTTTAATTTCAAGCTCATTTTCGAGCGACACTAACTCCTGATAGTATTTTTTTAGCAACGGTTTGTTTAAAACCATCTCTTCCTGCCGGTCCGAACCTTCAATACTCAGGGTAAAATCAATTTTTCCTCTCTCTAACATTGCAGCCAAGAGTGATCTGATATCCAACTCCCTATGCTTCAGGTTAGTTGGCAATCGGACCAGCGGATCGAATTGTTTGCTGTTTATGGTTTTAACCTCAGCAATATACTTTCGGCCTGAGATTGACTCTTCGGCTTTTCCATAGCCTGTCATTGATCTTATCATAGTTTTTTCAGCAAATTTAAAATAAAAAAAACTTGCAGATTATTTATTGATAATTGATTATTTGTACCTATCCAAAACCATAAGTTACTTGACAACGCAGCCCTCGAACTGCTAAGCCTTTTCGACAAGATTAATTTCAATATTATTTTTTAAACACCTGTTTCGAAAATGAATAAAGAGGTTTTTCGCAACCAATTTTTAAAAATCTGACACCACTTGAGTCATTCTTTTGTGAATAGAGTGATAAAATCTTGAATTTATTTTTTTTATTTAATTTGGAATATATAATTTTGCAGCCCTGAAATAGTTAGATGACTTTTCATCTTATTCAGAGGGCCTATAGCTCAGTTGGTTAGAGCAACTGACTCATAATCAGTAGGTCGCTGGTTCAAGTCCAGCTGGGCCCACAAATAAAAGGAAACCGGCTTTTGATAAGATTGCCGGTTTTTTTGTGATCAAAACAGTACGAAAGTCTTTATTAATTGACTTTGTAAAAAAAATATAAATATCAGATTATTAATAATTTAAATATAAAAAAGAGAGATAACTGAATGAAATCAAATATTAAAATACCTGATAATCTGATCCTCGATTTCGGTGGAGTAATTTATCAAATTGATCATTTGAGGCAGATTGAAGCCTTTGTTAATCTTGGAATTAAAGATTTCGGCGCCCTCTTTTCTAAAGCACACCAGTCGGATATCTTTGAGGATTTTGAATGTGGAAAACTTACTGCCGGCGAGTTTATCAAGGCTATTGAAGAATTACTTGGCAATGTTGAAGTATCAAAGGAGCGTATTGTAAAAGCATGGAATAGCATATTGATTGGTTTTATGGATGATGCGGTATCGTTATTGAAAAAATTGAAAGACCGTACCAATCTTTACCTACTCAGCAATACCAATGAGATCCACTATGAAGCTTTTATGGCAGAGTTCAACAGAAAATATAATTTCGATTTTAACTCTTTGTTTATCAGAACCTTTTGGTCATACCAAGTGGGAATGAGAAAGCCCGATAATGCTATCTACAATCATCTTGTGCAACAATGTAATTTAAATCCTGAAAAAACACTCTTTATTGATGATAGTTTGCAAAATGTTGAAGGCGCAATAAATGCAGGATTGCCTGCTTACTATTTAAAACCGCCGGAAAGACTATCTGATATTGCAATTAACAATTGGCAATTAGCAATTAACAATTAGCAATTGGCAATTGGCAATTTGGATGGGTTGAGGGGTGAAGGGGGTTGTTTTCAAGTCTTAATTCTCTGTTTTTTACAAAATTTTGGAGCCGAATTGCTTTGTAAAGTTGCGTAGCTAATATTAATTGAACAGGGCAAAGTAAAAATCTATGGTTAAACCTTGGTGTGCAAACGTTTGGGATATAGTAGAATTGGGGAGTAGCTGAATATGATATACTCAAATGTTAAATACACGAATCCTTGAAAAACTTCGTTTTCAGAGTGGGTAAAGCCTTTATTACCGATTTTTTTGTTTAATATTTGAATGAAATTTTGATTTTATGGTGCATCAGTGCGAAATAAATCTGCCCGTTTTTAAAAGAGGCTTTCATCTGATAACTCATCTTATCGAGAAACAGATAATTGGATTGGTACAGACCGGGTTTGTGCAAGTTTTTGTTAAACATACCTCGGCGGCTATTACCATAAATGAAAATGCCGATCCCACTGTACTTACTGACATGGAGGAGTATTTTGACAGATTAGCGCCCGAAGATCAAGATTATTTTGAACATACTCTTGAAGGCCCTGACGACATGCCGGCACATATTAAAACAACGCTTATCGGTCATTCGGTCTCCATACCCATAACTAACGGTCGCCTTAATCTCGGTACATGGCAAGGGATATATCTATGCGAGTTTCGTAGCCGCGCTCAAGCCCGTAAGCTAATAATTACTGTTGTTGGAGAATAGCTGTCTTACGTGAGCCAAATGGGGCGGCTGCTCCATAAGGCCTTTAGAATATTCGATAAGCTCAGGGAAGAACTCTTGAAAATCTTGCTGTAACTCCTGATAATGAAGCCTTAGCTCGGTTGCTCCATTTTCAATTCCCGAATCAAAATTTATCCTTGAAGCAAACCTTTTAAGCACGATGCTGATATAATCTATGTCGCGATAGGAGTAAAGCCAGTTGCCTGCAGCCATCCATGGCAAAATCCTTTTTAGCCGCGAAGGCATGATAAAATAATAACGAAACAGGGTTTTATAGCAGTTGCGCGTAAACTGCAAAAGCGGCTCATCAGAATATTGTAACCATAATGAACTAAGGAAATGATCGTAATAGATATCGGTTACAATCCCGGAAAATTTGCGACAACGATCTCTAATTCTTGATTTGCTACGCTTTACCACATCATGCCGGTCGGTGAAAGCATCAATTTTTCGATGCATGATTATTCCCTTTTGTATTCCTAAAGGATAATCGTATAACTGCTTGCCTTTAACCCTATCGGCAATAAAATTTCCAACTAACACATCGTCGTGGCCAAAGGATAAGTATAAATGGGCAAGATAATTCATCAAAGAGAGGGCGAGGTTGGTTTTCTTTTTTCATCAAAATAGATGTCAATGAGCTTTTGAGCAGCAACGTAAGCGCTTATCTTATCGTCGAGCATCTCCTGACGGATAGCAGGCAAGAGGCTTTTTATTTTTTCAGTAGCATAAAAGTCGTTGTTAAGGCTTTCGCTGATGGTTTCTAACATGCTGATACTTTTCTGTTCTTCTCTTTTTTTCTTTAAATATCCGTTTCTTATTGTCAAATCCTGATATTTCTTTATTGTATCCCACACCTCAGGTATTCCCTCTTTAGTTAATGCCGAGCATATTCCGGTAACGGGTTTCCATGTTGATTCGGTAGGCGGAAAAAGGTGCAATGCGTTTTTGTATTCCAACCTTGACCGGTTAGTTTTCTGGCGGTTGTCGCCGTCGGCTTTGTTGATGAAAATAGCGTCGGCCATCTCCATTATTCCCCGTTTTATGCCTTGAAGCTCGTCGCCGGCGCCAGCCAACATAAGTAAAAGAAAAAAATCAACCATCGAGTGAACAGCCGTTTCCGATTGACCGACACCTACCGTTTCGACAAATATTACATCAAATCCTGCTGCTTCACACAGGATAATTGTCTCTTTTGTTTTTCTGGCAACTCCTCCTAATGAGCCGCCCGAAGGCGAAGGGCGGATAAATGCTTTTTCGTTTGTTGACAGCTCCTCCATCCGTGTTTTATCACCTAAAATACTGCCTTTTGAACGACTGCTGCTGGGATCAATGGCTAACACAGCAAGATTATGCTTTAAAGAGGTAACATACATCCCAAGGGCTTCAATAAATGTGCTCTTGCCAGCGCCAGGAACACCTGTGATACCTACCCTAAGCGATTTCCCCGAATGAGGTAAGCACTTTTCGATGATCTCCTGAGCAATAGCCTGATGGGTAGGATTTATACTTTCAATCATGGTAATGGCTCTGCTGAGCATCATACGATCGCCCGAAAGAATTGCCTGTACATACTCATCAGCGCTAAAAGTTATATGACGATGCTTCCTGAGACGATTTAATGCTGCCGGATTAATTTGCTCAGGCTGATTGACGCCAACATTTATCTTTAGGGCAGAGCCTTCTGACTCTATATATTCACTCAATTCCATCAATTTCTGATTTTATTTTACAAAAATATATTTTATTTCCTCAACCAATGGAGTGGCGAAATGAAATTTGAAGTGTAAGAATTTGTTTGAGGGGCTATTAAAAGGATATTTGATAAGGTTAGTCTCCACTAAAATTGTAAGTAGATTTTCCCACTCAATGGAAAAAGTGAAGGTAACGGGTATTTGTTTTTATCTTAATTATAGTTAAATATCATTGAATTTGAATGAATTGATTTAAAAAAAAAGCATTTTTTTTATGCTTTTTAAAAATAATATTAATATTGCATGTTTTTTTAATAAAAAGATAGAACAAAACAACTTTAAATATTTAATAAATCACACTTTAGAACTTCATTTTAAAATTGTATCGTTTAATAGAAAACAGTAAACTATTTAAAATCAACCATAGTAAAAGATTAATTAAACAAAAGTGATAATAAAATAAACAGTAACTCTATGAAATTCAAAGTAATTATTATTCTTTTTATGCTTGTAGCCACGAGCGCTTTACTTTCGGCACAAGGACTAAAAGTGATGCCTGGCACATGCGTAAAAGTAACATCAGGAACTACGCTTGATATTGGCGTTGGCGATCTTATTTTGAAATCCGATGCTACCTGTGATGCTTCGCTAATTGACTTTGGGAGTGTAACCTATAGCGGCGAAGGATCAGCTAAGGTAGAGCGCTATCTTAGTTATTTAAGTAACGGTTTATGGCATCTGATCTCCCCGCCTGTTGATAACGCCGTTTCAGGGATGTTTTTAGACGATTATCTGCAGACTTATGATGAAACAACAGGCTTGTGGAGTGATATAATTCCGGTTAATATCCCTCTTATTCCTGCCAAGGGCTATGCATTGTGGACGGTAAATGGAGCTGCAACCACCGAAGTATTTGTTGGAAGTAAAACCAATACAGGCAACCAAACCTTTGATTTTACTAAATCGAGCTATGCAAATGCAGGGTGGAATCTTGTTGGCAATCCCTATCCCTCTGTTTTAGACTGGGAGGAGGTTACATTTCCTACTGAGCTTTATGGCGCTATTTATCTATTTAAACCTAAAGTTGGAGGCAGTGGCGATTATCATGTTTATATCAGTGATGGGGGGACAGCAAATACTCACTCACAATATATTCCGTCAGGGCAGGGATTTTTTGTGTATGCAAGCGCTGCCGGAACTTTAACCTTTAATAACGATGACCGTACACATAACGTTGAACAGGAGTTTTACAAGTCCGCTGTTGAAAATAAAATGTTGGTTATGAAGGTTACCGGCAATAACATTACCACCCAGACTGCCATCCGTTTCAATCCTGATGCTACGTCATTTGTTGACAGGCTTTATGATGCATTTCGTCTTGTTTCGGGCAGCTCCGATGTGCCTGTGGTTTATACTAAGTGCGAAGATAAGAGGATGGCTATTAATACGTTGCCATCGGTAAAAGAGCACGAGACCGTGCCTATGTTTTTCGAGGCCGGAGTAAGCGGTGAATACGTTTTTACCGCAACCGAAATTGAGTCGCTTGATGACGATGTTCCCGTTTTCTTGGAAGATATTGCAAGCGGCTACATACAGAACTTGCGTCTTAACCCTGTTTATAGTTTCGATTATTCTGCCGGAGCGGTAAAGAATTTTAATGTTTATTTCAAGGATGTGTTAGGCGTGGAAGAGCCGCTTGCCGAAACCGTTAAATTCAACTGCCATCTTAACGATGGACGGTTGATGGTTAATTACAATGGCTCCGAGCCATTTGGTGCGCCGGCAACCATTGCAGTTTACAACCTCGCCGGCCAGCAACTTTTACAAACCGAGACTGCTCAACCTCATACCGAAATACCTTTTCATGGCTCGGCAGCTATGTACATTGTACATATAATTTACAACCAATCATCATATAATCAGAAGATAATAAATCAGAAACAATAAAAACTCATCAATATGAAGACATTTATTTATAGCTTTTTCATAACGTTGATGCTTTTATTTTCAGCATCTGTTTTTTCACAACCGGGCAATCCTCCTCCGCCACCTAATGGCGGTAATGCGCCGGGACCAGGGAATACTCCCGTGGGCGGCGGCGCTCCTATAGGTAGCGGAATAGCCGTGTTGCTTTGCCTAAGCGCAGCCTACGGCGGCAAAAAAGTTTACAAGTTATACAAAAACAAAGATTAATACTAACATTTAAATTTTTCAATAGATGAAAACATTCAGAACATTTTTTATTATTATAGTGCTACTTACAACCTATTCGTTAGAGGCGCAGGTATCTATCAGTAGCGACGGCAGCGACCCCGATCCCTCTGCTATGCTTGATGTGAAAAGTACCGATTTAGGTATGCTAATTCCACGTATGACCATCACCCAGCGGGATGAGATATCCAATCCTGCAGATGGTCTGTTGATCTTTAATACAACCACGCAATGTTATGAAGGATATAGCGGGCCTGATGAACGATGGTATTCTTTTGGGTGTATTGGATTTTTTCCTACCGGAACTGTCCATTGTAGTGGAACGCCTACAGCAATAGTAGGTGTAATAAACCCTACCACAGGCAGGACTTGGATGGACAGAAATCTTGGAGCTTCTCAGACGGCTACAGATAGTACAGATGCACTTGCCTATGGCGATTTGTACCAATGGGGGCGTTTCTCGGATGGACATCAGTGTAGAACTTCTAACACAACCACTACATTGTCATCAACTGATAATCCCGGGCATGGCAACTTTATTATTACGTCTAATAACCCTTATGACTGGCGTAGCCCGCAAAACGATGACCTATGGCACGGCTTAAGCGGTATAAACAACCCCTGCCCAAGAGGTTATCGCTTACCAACAGAAGTGGAATTGAATATCGAACTTGGTAGCTGGGGCGCTAAAAGTAACGGAACCGGCGCTTTTAACTCACCGCTTAAACTAACCAAGGCAGGCGGCCGCAACTACGGCAATGGCAGCCTCCTTGATGTGGGAACCAAAGGTTACTATTGGTCAAGTACCGTAAGTGGTATCGGCTCGCAGCTCCTGGAGTTCGATTACATCAGCGCCAGTATAACAAACCACTCTCGGGCGAATGGTCGCTCTGTGCGTTGTATTAGGGATTGATATTTTTTTACAGGGCGCTGGCTAACCACCGCCTAATTGCGGTAATGGAGTGGGAAGCGGAAATACTCCCGTGAGCGGGCGCTCCGAGAGTTAGCAAAATTGCGGTGTTGCTTAGCCTAAGTGCAGCCTACTAAGTCAAAAAAGATTATTATTTATACAAAAACAAAATTAAATAAACAATTAAACTTTTCTACAGATGAAACAAGTCAGAACATTTTTTATAATTGTAGCGCTATTTGCAGCCTATTCAATCCACGCGCAAGTATCTATCAGCGACGGCAGTGGACGCGATCCATCGGCTATGTTGGATGTAAAAAGCACAAGTAAAGGCATTTTATTCCCCCGTATGACTACCGCCCAGCGGGATGCAATAGCCAATCCGGCCGAAGGTTTGACAATTTACAATACTACTAATAGATGCTTTGAAGGGTATAGCCAGGGTGGATGGCACCTATGGGGATGTTTAACGGAATATGGAGAACCCCATGATTTAAACTGCGATAACGAATTCATTGATCCGCGAGACGCTACTAAATATAACACGGTTAAAATTGGAAACCAGTGCTGGTTGGCCGAAAACCTAAGATATTTACCAAGTGTTTCGGACACTAATACATATTCTCAAACTGATCCGTATTACTACGTTTATGGTTATTATGGAACTGATACGGCGGCTGCCAAAGCCACTACAAATTATCAAAAGTATGGCGTATTATACAACAGGCCTGCCGCAATGGAAGCATGTCCTGCTGGCTGGCATCTACCTGGTAAAGCTGAATGGTTGATACTTATAAATTATGCAGGAGGCAAACCGGTTGCAGGAGGGAAACTAAAAGCTACAAGTGGATGGGGTTGGGGGAGCTCGGTACAGGGGACTGACGATTATGGCTTTACAGCGCGTCCAGGCGGTCAATTTTTACTTGAGGGAGGAGTTCCAAAATTCAAAGATGAACTTGGTTCGGCTCTTTGGTGGTGTGGAGAGTATCTACATGGAAATCCGTGCGCGTGGCGTATATTACACTCTAATCCTGCAATAGAATCATATCCCACAACAAGGGAAAATGGTTTTTCAGTCCGCTGTATTAGGGATTAGAGGTAATAGGTAAAAGCGATGCTCTGAGCTAACCTAAGGGGGGTAAGGTAGTTGGCCTATCTGTTGGATAAGGTCATCCTTTCTCTTATTAAGATTATTAACCTGATCTGTTTCTTCTTTTCTGCTATCAAAAACTTTTGAAGCATTTAATAGCAGTTCTTGCTTTTATAAGCCAATCGGGCTGTTACGAATACGGTAAATATTACCCAACTACTCAAAAATCAGCTCTTTTTGAAATCCGGGTTTAATTGTCTTTATCAAATTGGCAATTACTTATATTTTTGCCGTTACTTTATCTGTTTTTGTAAAGTTAATTTATAAGATGATTTTTTAAACCTTGATAATTGGTAAATAACTATGAAAAGATTGATTTTTGTTCTCTTTGTTGTTCTCACAGTTTTTGTAAGTTGTAACCGTTCATCCCAAAACAGAGGTAAAGGCCCGGTATCTAAAGTAGCGCATCCCGAATGGATCCGCAACGCCAATATTTATGAGGTCAATCTCCGGCAATTTACTAACGAAGGCAATATAAGCTCATTTATTAAGCATTTGCCTCGCTTGCGTAATATGGGTGTTGATGTTTTGTGGTTTATGCCAATTCACCCTATCGGCGAACTAAACCGCAAAGGCGCTCTGGGTAGCTATTACTCGGTACAGGATTACAAATTGGTTAATTCCGAATTTGGAGTAATTGAAGAGTTTCAAATGATGGTAAAGCTTGCCCACGAATTGGGAATGTATGTGATTATTGATTGGGTAGCCAATCATACTGCATGGGACCATGAGTGGGTAACCAAACATCCCGATTGGTATGCAAAAAATAGTAGTGGCGAGATGTATTCGCCACACGATTGGACAGATGTCGTTCAGCTCGATTATTCTAATCAGGAATTGCGGCAGGCTATGCTTGATGCTATGGCATTTTGGGTAAGAGAAGCGGATATTGACGGATTTCGTTGCGACGTAGCCGATTTGGTGCCTTTGGACTTCTGGGAACAGGCACGGGAGGAGTTGGAAGAAATAAAACCTCTTTTCATGCTGGCCGAATCCGATAAAGAGCCTTTGCTGATCAATGCTTTTGATATGGATTATGGCTGGAAACTACACCATATTGCAAATAAAATAGCTATAAAGGAGGCTGACGCCAATTCTATCCAGCGCTATTTTGACGGGTTGGAGAATAGCTTTCCAAAGGGCGCTATACGCATGAATTTTACCTCTAATCATGATGAGAACTCATGGAACGGTACTGAATTTGAAAGGCTTAATGATGGCGCCGAAGCCTTTTTTGTACTGATGGCTACCGTTCCGGGTATGCCTCTTATATATACCGGTCAGGAAGCCGCTTTGAAAAAGAGATTAAGCTTCTTTGACCATGATCCGGTTGATTGGTCTGATGTGCCTCTTACCTCCTTTTATCGAACGCTCTTGAATTTGAAAAAAAGAAATAGCGCCTTATGGAACGGAAACTGGGGAGCGCCACTAAAAAGAGTATTTACTAACAACGACAAAGCTATATATGCCTTTACACGTTCGATGGATAATGATGCTGTAATGGTAATCCTTAATCTTACCGAATCGGAACAGCAAGTTCAGTTTCAAAGCGAAGATCATATCGCAGAATATGTAAATGTATTTACCAATCAGACGTTAGTAATGGAGAAAGATATGCAAATGACACTGAAGCCTTGGGAATACATAGTGTTAGAAAAAACGGAGAAGAAATGATCAGGTAGTATCTCTTGCTGCTTTTTTAGTTACACAGAGTTTTTTTTCTCGGCGTTCTTTTGAGACACTTTTTTTAGTTACACAGAGTTTTACGGATTTTTTCAAGTAGTTTCACAGAGTATTTATTTCCTCTGTGTTGCTCTGTGTGTACTCTGTGCAACTCTGTGCAACTTTTTTTTACAAAGTTTTACGGAGTTTTTCAAGTAGTTTCACAGAGTATTTATTTCCTCTGTGTTGCTCTGTGTGTACTCTGTGTAACTCTGAGCAACTTTTTTTTACAAAGTTTTACGGAGTTTTTCAAGTAGTTTCACAGAGTATTTATTTCCTCTGTGTTGCTCTGTGTGTACTCTGTGCAACTCTGTGCAACTTTTTTTTACAAAGTTTTACGGAGTTTTTCAAGTAGTTTCACAGAGTATTTACTTCCTCTGTGTTACTCTGTGTGTACTCTGTGCAACTCTGTGCAACTTT